>ERZ1027231.24-NODE-24-length-131283-cov-22.732946_pt1 | contig 131283 bp, 110 predicted proteins | sample MGYA00520866_ERZ1027231 | MGnify/ENA primary metagenome ERZ1027231 (study PRJEB33311, sample SAMEA4378411) | marine metagenome | biome: Marine biome; feature: Fjord; material: Water | collected 2014-07-20T08:00:00Z/2014-07-... | depth 75 m ...
GTACTCTGTTGCTAAGATGGGCTCCTGCCTTCGCAGGAGCGACGGCCAGATAAATTCCCAGCAATTACAGAGTAGTCATGCCTGTGTAGGCAGTTATTCATGTCATTGCGTGTAAACCTAGATCGGTACTCTGTTGCTAAGATGGGCTCCTGCCTTCGCAGGAGCGACGACCAGATAAATACCCAGCGATTACAGAGTGGTCATGCCTCTGTAGGCAGTTATCCATGTGATTGCGTGTAAGCCTAGGTCTGTACTCCGCTGCGGAGATGGGCTCCTGCCTCCGCAGGAGCGACGATTAAATAGATTCCCTGTAATTACAGAGTAGTCATACCTGCGCAGGCAGGTATCCATGTTACAGGGTGCAAACCGGCCACATAGGTAACACTTCAGCAGCTAGCCCTTAACTTTTTTACCGTTGAGGGTAGCGCTGAGTAACTCCAAGGAGTAGGTGTCATCTTCGTCGGTTTGTTCAAGCCGAACGATCAAAAAATTCCAGTCTTTCGCCAGCCACACGATGGTTTCGCTGTCGCTGCCTTCGCGGCTGCGGCGCAGCTTCACGGTATTTAATTTGCCGACTGGGCTGTCGATGATTTCTTCACCTATTTTTTCTACTTGGTAGGTTTTGTGTTTGCCGCGGTTGACCACAGTTTGCACCATGGCGGTATCGAAACGGCCAGAAATTAGCGCTTGGCGCATTTGCAGTTGGGCGCTGAGCTGGTCAAAGGTGCCTGCCGTTAGCGGTGCCGACCACGGTTTGCGGTATTTTTTATCGGTGGCGAGGGCGCGGGGCCAGTCAAAGTTAATTTTTTGGTCTTGCTTGCTGCTGAAACTATTATTGTATTCATAGCGCAGTGGCCGCAGGCCCATGGCACCGTCTTCAATTATGCTTTCTTCGCTGACTTTGATAAACATCAATTTGGCGTGTTGGGATAGCTGCCAATTATTACCTTGCTTGCTTAGGCTGCGAGTAGCTGTGGTGGTTAAGCTATTACTGCTAATTTTGTATTCAGCTTCGTAAGACAGGATTTTGCTTGTTTGGGCGGCTGGGGTTTTAACAGATTCCGCATTAGTGGGTTCAGCGTTTATTGGCTTGGTTTTAGCGGGTGGGACGGGAACCAGCATTTTGGGCCCAGTGTCGTGAATGGCGCTCATGCCGCCACCGCTTGCAAATGTATGGCTTGCAAGGGTGAAAAATACTAATGCGAGCAGGCTATTCTTGCTGAAAAAGAATGCCAGTTTCGGGTAAGACTTGCTCATCGAATACCGCCTTTGAGTCCTGTAACACTAAGCGTCCCTCAGCAAACCATCGCGCCGCCAGGGGGTAGATTGTATGCTCTTTGGACAGTACCCGAGTCGCAAGTGCTGCAGCATCGTCGCCAGGAAATACCGGTATTTTTGCCTGAATTATGGCGGGGCCGCCGTCTAATTCTTCGGTGACGAAGTGAACAGTGGCGCCCGCTTCACGGTCACCCGCATCGAGCGCACGCTGGTGGGTGTGCAGGCCCGGGTATTTAGGTAGTAAAGAAGGGTGGATATTAATAAGCCGCCCCAGGTAGTGACGAACAAAACCCGGGGTAAGGATGCGCATAAAGCCAGCGAGCACCACCAAGTCGGCGTCGTAGCTATCTATGCAGACTTGTAATTCGGCATCGAAGGCTTCGCGACTGGCGAATTGGGTGTGGTCGATACAAGCGGTAGCGATGCCAGCTTGCTTGGCCCGCTCCAGACCAAAGGCTTGCGCCTTATTGCTGATGACCGCGCAAATCTCGACGCTGGGTAGCAGGCCGTCTCTGCTGGCATCGATAAATGCCTGGAGATTTGAGCCGCTACCCGAGAGCAGTATGACAAGTTTGCAGGGCATGAATTACATGCCTGCAATAGTGACTTGCGGCTCGTCTTCCCCTGCGGCTTCAATGCTGCCGATCTCTTGAGCTACTTCACCCTGCTGGGTAAGCATGTCGATAACGGCTTCGGCGTCATCGGCGGCAACCGCCATTACCATGCCAATACCGCAGTTAAAGGTGCGATACATTTCCCGTGGCTCGACATTGCCCTGTTCTTGCAGCCAGTCAAAGATGGCTGGCCGCTGCCAAGTGCTGCTGTCAATGACGGCTTTGGTGTTGCGCGGCAGAACGCGGGGGATATTGTCGAGCAAGCCGCCGCCGGTAATATGGGCAAGGGCGTTGACCCGATATTGCTTGATAACTCGCAGTACGGGTTTAATGTAGATTCGCGTTGGCGCCAGCAGGGTTTCCCCTAAGGTGCTATCGCCAAAAGCTTGATCCAGCGTGGCGCCGCTGTGCTCAATAATCTTGCGCACTAGCGAATAGCCATTGGAATGCGGGCCGGACGAATTGATACCTATCAACTTATCGCCGATTTTGACCGAGCTGCCGTCAATGATATTGGCTTTTTCGACCACGCCAACACAGAAACCCGCGAGATCGTAATCATCGCCTTCATACATGCCTGGCATTTCGGCGGTTTCGCCGCCAACCAGTGCACAACCCGCCTGTTCGCAGCCGGTACCAATGCCGCTAACTACATTGGCGGCAATATCGACATTTAGGGCGCCAGTGGCGTAGTAGTCGAGAAAGAAGAGCGGTTCCGCACCGGTCACCAGTAGGTCATTGACGCACATGGCAACCAAATCGATACCGATGGTGTCGTGAATACCCACATCCATCGCGAGTTTGAGTTTGGTGCCGACGCCGTCGGTGCCTGAAACCAGTACCGGCTCTTTATAGCCAGTTGGAATTTGGCACAGGGCACCGAAGCCGCCAAGGCCACTCATGACCTCCGGGCGACGGGTGCGTTTGGCAACATCTTTAATGCGTTCTACTAGCGCATCACCGGCATCGATATCAACGCCGGCATCTTTATAGCTTAAGCTTGGCTTACTGGTGTCAGTCATAGTCGTTGGCTGTCCTCTAAGAGGGCGCCATTCTAGCTTGATTGTGAGTTTAATTCAGCAGCAAAAGCGCGACTTTTTGCCACTACTCACGACGATGTCCCGGTTGCTTGCTACAATGGCGCCTTGGGACGGGCAAAAGGGCTTAAAACAAGTGAAGCAAATTATTAGGGTGTCGGTTGTTCTCTGGCTATTTGTCGTAGCAGGGATGAGTGCCGTGGTGGCCGGTACCGTGGCTAATTTATACGATGAGCAGCTGGTGGTGGAATCCCAGTCACCTGAAACTCTTAAAAAGGCTGCTGCTGAGGCACTAGAGCGAGTCTTTATTCGGGTCTCCGGTCGGGGTGATATCGCGAGTAATGCAGCCGTTGCGGGGGTGTTGGCTAGGCCTGAGCCTTTGATTACTCAGTATCGTTATCAGCGCAGCAAGGGTGAAAACGGCGAAGATATACTGCTGCTCAGCCTCAGCTTTTCCCCTCGGCAAGTCAATTCAGAACTGCAGTCAGCGGGGTTGCCAGTGTGGTCGGCGAATCGCCCCGCTGTATTGGTTTGGCTGTTGGCAGATACCGCTGAGGGACGCCAGTTTGTGGGTACTGATAGTCAGGCTGAACTCCTTAAAGATTTAAAAGAAGTGGCGCAACGCCGAGGGTTAGATTTGCAGCTGCCATTATTTGACCTAGCGGATTCAACGAATTTAACGAGTGATCAGCTCTGGCAGATGTCGGTAGACGATGTGCGCCGAGCGTCGGCGCGTTATTCCGCGCCATTTGTGTTGATGGGGCGCGCGTCGCAGTTTTCTACTGGACAGTGGATTGCAAGCTGGATGGTTTTGCAGGGCGACGAAGTGATCCGCCTTGAGAGCGAGGGCTTGGATGGGCGAGACTTGCTAGCGAGGCCAGTGGGTGCGCTCGCCGACCTGCAGGCGTCAAAATACTCGGTGGTGGCCAGTGGGGGAGTGAATAGCGCGAATAGTTTGATACACGTGAGTGGTATCACGAACTTTGCCGCTTACGCCGATATGATTACTTATTTAGAGGGCTTGGCGGTGGTTCAGCATGCTAACACGGTGTGGCTCTCGGATAATGAGTTGATATTGGAGCTGGTATTAAATGACGATATGGAAAAAGTTAAGCGCTTTCTGAGTCTCGATGGCCGCTTGATGGAAGAGCCCGCGAGTACGGTGGTAATGAACAGTGCCGCGCTATCAGTGCGCGGCTTCTATCGCTGGTCGGGTCGACACCTATGAAAGCCCTGCCAAAGCCGCTGTGGGTGATTATTGGCCTTGGCCTAATTGCACTGCTGATTCATTTGCTGGCACCAATATTAATGCCTTTTTTGCTGGCGGCAGTATTGGCTTATATGGGTGACCCTCTTGCCGACAGACTAGAGGCAAGGGGCATGGGACGGACTTGGGCCGTAGTGACGGTGTTTGCGACCCTTAGTCTTGGTGGTGCGCTAATTTTACTTATTACCCTGCCGCTGCTGATTGAACAGCTGCAGCTATTAATGGAACGCATATACGACGGGCTGCGCTGGGTACAGTCCACTGGTCTGCCTAAACTACGTGAATATTTGGACTTGCCTGAGCAAACTCAACCTATGGAGAGTGCTCGGGAAGCGATCAGTGAGCATTGGGCGAGTGCTGGCGGCATACTTTTTTATCTGTGGGACAAGGTCAGTGGCTCTAGCCTGGCCTTGATTGCGTGGCTGGCCAATATGACCTTGGTGCCAGTGGTGACGTTTTACTTGCTGAGGGACTGGGATGTTTTAATGGCGGCGATTCGCAATTTACTGCCGCGTTCGATTGAAGCGCGCACAGTGCTTATTGCTAAAGAGTGTGATGAGATATTGGGTGCTTTTGCCCGTGGCCAGTTACTTGTTATGTTGGCCTTGGCGGTTGTGTATACGGTAGGGCTGTGGATAGTGGGGCTTGATTTGGCGTTGATCCTAGGTTTGGCTGCGGGCTTGGCGAGTATCGTGCCGTATCTCGGCGTTATCGTCGGTATTGGCGCCGCGGGTACGGCGGCGTTTTTTCAGTTTGACGGTCTATGGCCGCTGGCGGGGGTTGCGGCGGTGTTTGGGTTTGGCCAGTTATTAGAGTCGATGCTGTTAACGCCGCTATTAGTTGGCGATAAAATTGGCTTACACCCGGTAATGGTTATATTTGCAATTTTGGCGGGTGGCCAGTTGTTTGGCTTTGTCGGTATCTTGCTGGCCCTGCCTTTTGCAGCAGTAATAAAGGTGATGATTAACCATTTGCACGAATATTATAAGCAAAGTGGATTTTACGGCGCTGTTCCCGCCTCTGCCGAAGAGCGGGAGCTGGGGGATTGATGGCTAGTCAGCAACTGCCATTAGCGCTCAAACTCGACAACGATGCTACTTTTGATAATTTCTATATTGCCGATGAACATCGGCTATTGCTTAATCAGCTTCGCCAGCAGGCAATGGCGCAGGGTGAAAAGTGGATTTATCTTAGCGGCGGGGTCGGTCGCAGCCACCTTTTGCAGGCTTGCTGCCATTTGGCTGACGCCAATGGCCTGTACGCTCGCTACATCCCCCTTGCTGACGTTGTGGATTATGAGCCCGAGGCCCTATTGGAAGGCTCAGAGTATTTAGATTTGCTCTGTTTAGACGACCTTGACGTAGTCGCGGGGCGGCCAAATTGGGAGCGAGCGCTGTTCAATTGCTACAATCAGATGCTGACAACCGGGGCGCGGATGTTAGTTGCCTCGGCAAAACCGATTGTTCAGCAGGGTATCGCCCTCGCCGACCTGCATTCACGCTTGCAGAGCTTTAGTGTTTACCTGCTTCGCGATTCCGATGAGGCCACGCGACTTGCAGCATTTCAGTTTCGGGCTAGACTGCGGGGTATTAGTATTTCGGATGCCGTAGCTGAATATATTTATATGCGTTGTCAACGAGACCTTGCGAGTTTGTTTGGGATATTGAATACTCTTGACCAGGTCAGCTTAGTGGAGCAGAGAAAGTTGACCATTCCATTTATAAAAAAAGTGATGGAATGGTGATTATTTTTTGTCTGAAAATTTGGTAATAGCGCAAAATACGGCTATTTTTAGCATGTGCATGGGAACTTGCCTGCTAATAAGTGTTCGGAGTGCTGATTTTTAGGGATGCATTGTTCGTTGGGTGGCGTGGTAAAATTACACAAAATCAAACGTGCAAGCGTCAATACCCGTGTTATTCTGAGTTAATGGCGTGCTTTCACGGCATAGCAAAGGAAGTTTCTAAAAAAATGAAGGGGAGTGTTATGCGTAAATTTATATTGGGTGCAGCCGTTGCAAGTTGCATGTTGCCAACGATAGCGTCTGCAGCTGAAGAAGGCACATGGTATTTGAACCCTGCAATCGGCTACCAAGTATTTGATGGTTCGCGTGACTTAACCAGCACCGAAGTTGCTTTGTTTGGTGCTGAATATGTACTCAGCAAAGACTGGGGCATTGAATTGCGTGGTTTGTACAGTGTTGCGGCAAGTGATCGCAATATTCGTGCGCTGGATCAAAAGATTCTTGGTAGTAGCGTAGATATGCTGCGTTACTTCAGCAATGACAGTAAGTTCACCCCTTACCTCGCTGGTGGTATGGGTGTTATTGAAGCGGATTATGAAAGTGGCCGCTACGACAGCCAGACCCAGTTAAACGTGGGTGGTGGTGTACGTTATACAATTGATGAAAACTGGTCGGTTCGTGGTGACACGCGCTTGGTTTATGGTACTGACCACGAAACTCGTGACGGCAATGCCTCGATTGGCTTGAGCTACGCTTTTGGTGGCACATCTGTTGCCAAGCCCGCGCCAAAGCCAATGATGTCTGATTCTGATGCCGATGGTGTTGAAGATGGTATTGACCAGTGCCCAGGTACTCCAGCTGGTGTTGCTGTCGACGCTAAGGGCTGCGCTTTGGATAAAGACGGTGACGGCGTGCCAAACTACCGTGACAAGTGTCCAAATACCCCAGCAGGTCGTCAAGTTGATAAATTCGGTTGCAAGTTTGTAATCAAACACTCCGAAAGCATCAAGTTGGAAATCAACTTCCCTAACAACTCTGACGCCATTCCGGTTGCCTATGCCCCAGAGCTGAAAAAGGTCGCTGAGTTCATGACCAAGTTTACTGGTGTGAAAGCAGTTGTTGAAGGTCATGCCGACAGCAATGGCGCCGCCGCTTATAACAAGCAGCTGTCACAGCGTCGTGCAGACTCTGTACGCAACGCGCTGATTCGCGATTACAATATTGCGGAAAATCGTCTGAGTGCAGTTGGTTATGGTGAAGAGCGTCCGATTGCTGATAACAGAACTGCGGATGGCCGTCGTGCTAACCGCCGTGTTGTTGCGGTAATGCAGGCAGAAGTTACTGAATAAGCTTCGGTAATCTCATGGAAAAGGGGCTTCGGCCCCTTTTTTATACTCAAATAAAATGGCACCGCCGCCGCGATCCAAATACACCTCGCCGTAAATACATGTCCCAGCTGTCAGCTTATTCTTAAAGTGCGTCACTCCTTAAGTTAATTACAAGCCTAGAGCTTCAGTCTGCGCTCGCCCGACTTACGCTAAAACTCCCCGTGTTTAACGCTATGTTTCCAGTGCTTTGTGCCATGGCCTCGCTCTTTTGTGGGTCTTCAGTTAACTGGCACGGTTCTTGTAGATCTTAATTAGATAGCGCCGTAAATAGCCCATAAATCACCATAATGGTGCGCTTGGCGGCGGCTTGCAATTGTCCGCATGCTCTAATTTGGTGCTGCGGTGATGAGGGGAGATGTAGATGATCTTTGGGCGTAAGAATAGAAAGCCAATCACAATCACTGATAAGAAAGTTGTCGAATGGAAATACGCGGTATGCGGGTATTGCTCCACAGGCTGCTCAATTGAGGTTGGATTGAATGCCGAAGGCAAGCCAGTGACCAGTCGTGGCAAAGGCAATGCGCCCGTCAATCAGGGCAAGCTGTGCATAAAAGGCATTTTTGAGCACGAATTGAGTGATAGCGCTGGCCGCGGTGTAGAACCGCTCATTCGCAATAAAATATACGATGCTTTTCAGCCCACCAGTTGGGATACCGCGCTGGATAAAACCGCCGCCGAGTTTATGCGCATACAAGAAAAATACGGGCGCGATAGTGTCGCGGTAGTATCTACCGGGCAATTGTTGACCGAGGAATTTTACACGCTGGGAAAATTAGTGCGGGGCGTGATCGGCACTAATAACTACGACGGGAATACGACCTTGTGCATGGCCTCTGCGGTTTCGGGCTATAAGCGCTCCTTTGGTGCCGACGGCCCGCCAGGGTGCTACGACGATTTTGAAAGCACCCACTGTTTAATGGCCTTTGGCTCCAATTTGCCAGAGCAGCACCCTATTATTTATTGGCGCTTGAAAGAGGCGCTGGAAAAACGCAAATTCCCACTGATTGTGGTGGACCCGAGGGTCACCATGTTCGCTCAGTTTGCCGATATTCATTTGCCGATTACTCCCGGTACTGATCTTGTTCTACTAAATGCCCTTGCCCACGTTATCTTGGCCGAAGGCCTGCAAGATGAGGCTTATATTGAAGCCCACTGCAATGGCTTTGATGAATTGAAAGCGACTGTTGCCAAATACGATCCCGTTACCGCCTCGCGGATCTGCGGTATCGACGCCGATATGATTAAAAACGTAGCCCGAATTTATGCCAAGGCGCCGTCGGCGATGAGCATCTGGACCATGGGGATTAACCAGAGTACCCATGGTACTGACGGTGTATGCGGCATTAATAACCTCAATTTGATTACCGGTAATATCGGTATTCCCGGCGGCACCAGCCTGTCTATTACCGGCCAGTGCAATGCCATGGGCACACGGGAGTGGTCGTCATGCTCTGGGCTGCCCGGCTACCGCGCTCTGGAAAAACAAGAGCACCGCGACGAGGTGGCTAAATTTTGGGGTATTGACGAAAGCTTCTTCCCTGCTAAGCGCGGCTTGCAGCAAACGGATATTTTTCCCGCGATCGAATCGGGCGAGATCAAAGCGCTGTGGATTGTCGCGACCAATCCCTTAACGTCTATGCCCAACCAGCCTCGGATTAAAAAGGCCTTAGAAAAGCTGGAATTTATGGTGGTACAAGACGGCTATAAGGACTGTGAAACGGTTAATTTCGCCCATGTTTATTTCCCCGCTGCGGTTTGGGGTGAAAAGGAGGGGGTGCTGACTAACACCGAGCGCAGAGTGAATTTAGTGCGTAAATTCGTTGAGCCACCGGGCAATGCCAAAGCTGATCACTGGATTTTTAATGAATTGGCGAAGCGTTTTGAGCGCGGCCGGGCGATGACCTTCCCAGACAGTACCTCAGATATTTTTGACGAGATGAAACAGTTATCTAAGGGCGCGGCGCGCAATCTCGATATATCGGGAATGAGTCATGACCTGATTGAAACCCAGCGTGGCATCCAATGGCCGATGCGTGAAGGCGACGACACCGGTAATCCGCGCTTGTATAGCGATGGGGTCTTTCCAACACCTAATGGCAAAGCCAATTTACTGGCCATGGATTATATCGAAGATAACGAAGTGCCCGATGATAGCTATCCGTTTTGGTTAAACAGTGGGCGGGTAATAGAACATTTTCATACCCGCACCAAGACCGGGAAAATCGGTAATTTGAATAAGTTTAGCCCAACGCCGTATATGGAAATGAATCCAGATTCAGCGCGTGAACAGGGCGTTAAACATCAGAGCTATGTGCGGCTGGTATCAAAGCGCGGTGATGCCGTGGTCATGGTTCAGCTAACCCAACGGGTGCCTCATAACATGGTGTTTATCCCGATGCATTATCACGATTGTGTGAATCGGCTGTCCTTGGGGTTGCTCGATCCATATTCCCGCCAGCCCGCGTTTAAGCAGTGCGCAGTGCGCATTGAACAGATCGATCAGAAAGAAGCAGGGCGGCTCAATGTGGAGCGCCGAGCGTATTAATTGGCGCGGCGTATAGTCGCGCAGAACACCTTGTAGTTTGTCATATTGTTTTTAGAGCAGCCTAGTACCAGCGGTGCGAGGCGTTCGACAAAGGGTCTTAAATATGTGGAAAGTTAGAGACGATGAACCCAGTTATGCCTTTCTTAAGGAGCCAACAGGCCCAGAGGTAAATTACTACGAGGCGCCCATCGACCTTATTGCCCGTACCGGCGGGGCCTTGCCCGCTGGTCGGGAAATGTTCATCAATGAAGAGCCGGGGGTGGGTAATAACCCCAATCGCAATAAACAGCACGCTTTTCATTTTACGGCGGATAACTGTATAGGCTGCCATGCCTGCGAAGCGGCATGCAGTGAGAAAAATGACAATCCGGCACACATCAGCTTTCGCTCGGTTGGCTATGTTGAGGGCGGCACCTACCCTGATTTTAAGCGCATGAATATTTCCATGGCCTGTAATCATTGCGATGACCCGGTGTGCTTAAAAGGCTGCCCAACCCGCGCGTATACCAAACACGTGGAATACGGCGCGGTGCTACAAGACCCAGAAACCTGTTTTGGTTGTGGCTATTGCACGTGGGTTTGTCCCTATAACGCGCCTCAGTTGGACCCCATAAAAGGTCAGGTCTCTAAGTGCAATATGTGTGTAGACCGCCTAGAAGTTAATCTTAAACCTGCATGCGTATCTGCGTGTTTGGGTAATGCCCTAAATTTTGGCGTAGTCGACGATCTGCCGGAAAATCGTGAGCAAGGTAAGTTGAGTATTCCTGGTTTTCCTGACCCAGAGATTACCCACCCGAATATTCGTTTTCAGCAAATCAAAAACATGCCCGATGAGGTCACTCGCCCAGATGGTATGGAGGTGAAATACCACAAGGGCGACGACGGTCAATATCGTCCGGTGGTAGATCAGAAGAAGGGCGTAGAGAAAAAGTGGAGCCTGGGCAAACTCAGCTCACGTGAGAATCCCTTGGTCATATTTACCCTTGTTAGCCAGACTTCGCTAGGAGCATTTTTATTGAGCTTCCTTGGCGCGCAGCTGGGTATTGAAAGCATTATTGCCCTGCGGGAATCGGTAATGTATATCCCGCTCATGGCTGTAACCGTTGGGCTTGCCGGTTTGGGAATGTTAATGTCGGCCACGCACCTTGGCAAACCATGGCGTTTTTATCGTGGCTTTAATAATTTGCGGCACTCGCCGGTGTGTCGTGAAGGCTTGGGCATGCTTCTTTATATGGTCTTTGCGGGCCTGCATTTACTCGCGATGCTGCCGGAGAACCGCGTGTTTACCGCCTTGTTGGGTGAGTGGGGTAGCTTTCCCGTCGTGGCCGCGACAACGGGCTATTTGGCGCTGATTGCAGGCGCTGTTGGCCTGTACTATATGTATCGCTGCTATCGTATTCCTGCGCGGCCCTTCTGGAATCACTGGCAGACCGGTAGTGCCTTTCTCGGTACCGCGCTTACTTTGGGTGGTGCTGTGCTCGGTGTTATTGGTGTGCCAACACTGATGCTAATTGGTGGCGATGGCTTGGCGATACTGAAACTGAGTCTGGTGAGTATTGTTATTGGCTCAGCTTTAGAAGGTGTTGGTTTGTGGCGTCACGGCCTGGCAATGAACAAGGCGAATAATGAAGGCAGCGTGTCTCATTATATTCAATGCACCTTGTTTGGTAAGAGCTATATGCTGCGCAATCTGCTGACGCTCGCTAATCTGCTTCTTGCTGTAGCGCTGTTAAGCAGTGCTGCGCTTGGTGTTGAGACGTTGGTGGCGAGTGCATTATTGTGCGGCTCGATTATAACGACGGCATTGATTGGTCGCTGCCTGTTTTATGTCTTAGTTGTGCCTACCACCATGCCGGGTGCATTCTTTTGGAAGAACAAAGACTTCGAAGAGCATGCGCGGGATATCGGTTTGGCTAATATGCCGCAGGTTGGCGTTGTGGCGCACACGCATTAATCCGTTAGCTCAAAGATAGCGAAGGCCGAGTCTTCGCTATCTTTACAGCGCTATTACGCGATTAGCGAGGTCCAATGGATAGGGCCAAAATCATACTTAGCTCGGCCAGGGTGCGGCCACTCTCTTGTTGCATTTCATTAAAGGCCATTTGCACCTTTTTTAGATCGCGTTGCGCGGTAACTTGCGCCTTGTCGATGATGCCGACGCTTAGTAGTGCCGTGCACACGTCGCGGCTTAAAATAAAGGTATCCTTGCCACTAAAACGCAGAAAATACTGGCCAGAATTACCGCCGAGACGGCTGCCGTGTTTTTTCATGTATGCCCACAAGCCAGTGATATCGTCACTTGGCCAGCCAGCTAAAAACTTGCCAAAGCTGCCGTGTTCGCGCTGGATATCAAGGATAAACAAGGCGTTGTCTTGAACCGATTTAACCTTGGTTAAATTACGCACAATGCGTTTGTCACTGGCCATGGTCTCTATTTCTTCTGGCGATCTTGATGCTACCCAAATGGGCAAAAAGCCATTAAACACCTCTTCAAACCCTGGCCATTTCAGTGATATCACCCGCCAGACAAAGCCTGCTCGAAACACGCATGCGGCCATTTCGGCTAAAAACTGCTTGTCTGGAATTGCCCCCAGCTCCTTATTGCTTAGGACCCGAGGCAGCTGATCTTCAATGGCGGCTAAGGAGCCGTGTTGAGCCAGCGCGCGCTCCAGAAAGGTGCTATACAGTGTCGTCATAATATGGGATCCCTTGATGCGGGGCTGTCGTCGTCAAACTTTGCTTAGCCTACCTGATGTGTGGCGAGTCGTCATGGTTGTTGTCGCGTACTGCAGACGGATGATAGAGCTATTGGCCCATAGCCGTTTATGATAGTGCAAAGACGGGCTTTATATCGCCGATACGGCTATGACATACCTTAATCACGCTGGTTGGTGGGTATACCACCTAAAATGCCATCGCGATTTTAGATTGAACGCAGGAAATAATAATGACTGAGACAAGCTGGGATCACAGCGTAGATGTATTAATTGTTGGCAGCGGCAACGGTGCGCTTACCTCCGCCTTAAGCAGCTACGAGATGGGTGTGACCGACGTACTGATTGTTGAAAAGTCAGCGAAGATTGGCGGCACCAGCGCGACATCTGGCGGAGGGGTGTGGATTCCCTGTAACCGCTACGCCAAAGCTGCTGGTGCCCAAGACAGCTTTGATGATGCTAAAGCTTATTTGTTAAACACTACCCCGCCAGGGGCTGTACCTGAGGAAATGATCGACAGCTATTTACGCAATGGCCCCAAGATGATCGATTTCTTGCACGAGCGCAGTGATGTTCGCTATGAAACCCTGGAGCATTACCCAGATTATTACACCAATGTTGAGGGCTCGCGTACCGGCCACCGGTCGATGGAGCCAGCGCGCTTTGACTCATCATTGCTGGGCGAGGACGTCAAGCGTCTCCGTCCCTCACATCATATGATGCGCTTGTTTAATCGCATTTATTTCACTCAAGTGGAAGCGGCTTTACTGACCTTGCAAGGACCTGGCTGGATTAAATTAACCATGAAGTTAATTGCCAGCTGGGCTTTGGATTTTGCGTGGTTAATCAAAGGCAACGGCCTCGGACGTGATGTTTGTACCGGTGCGGCCGGTGTGGCCAGACTGTGGTATTCGGTAAAAAAGCGCAATATACCCTTATGGGCTAGTGCGCCGATGGAAGAGCTAATCGAAGACAATGGCCGCGTGGTCGGCGCGATCATCAAGCGTGACGGCAAGCTTATGCGCGTGCAGGCGCGCAAGGGCGTGATTCTGGCTGCGGGCGGCTTTGAGCGCAATCAGCAGATGCGCGAGCAGTACCTGCCCGCGCCCACCAGTAGCGATTGGAGTGGCGGCGTTGAGGGCAATACGGGTGATGCAATTCAGGCTGGCCTGAAACTGGGTGCGGCAACCCGCTTAATGGATGGCGCATGGTGGTGCACCACCGTGTCAGTGCCCGGTGAACCGGCGCCTCGCCTTAGCGTGATGGAAAAATCCTACCCTGGCTCGTGTATTGTGAATTTGCGCGGTGAGCGCTTTGCCAACGAGTCGCAAAATTACATGGCGTTTCAGAAAGACCTCTACAAGCAGCACACCGAGGCGGCCCCTTGCTCGCCAATGTATCAAATATTTGATGCTCGTTTTCGCCGCGACTATATCGTTGGTCCGCTGATGACGGCCTCCTTGAAGCCCGATTGGACCATACCCAAAGAGTGGTTTGAAACGAAGTTGGTGGGTAAGGCGAATACCGTGCGCGAACTTGCTGAACAATTGGGCATCGACGCTGATAATTTAGAGACAACGGTAGGCAAAATGAACGGCTTTGCCAAAACCGGTAAAGATCTCGATTTTCAGCGCGGCGATTCGGCTTACGACCGCTATTACGGCGATCCGCGCTTTGAGCCAAACCCCTGCCTGGGCGTAATTGACGAGGCACCGTTTTACGCTATGCGTTTGGAGGCTGGCGATTTCGGTACCCAGGGCGGTTTGGCGACCAACCCCGATGCCCAAGTGCTCAAAGACGATGGCAGTGCTATCGCGGGTTTGTACGCAGTAGGGAATTGCAGTGCGGCAGTACTCCCGACGTATCCGGGCCCGGGCTCGACCTTGGGACCGGCGATGACCTTTGCGTATCAAGCAGCCAAACACCTTAGCGGCTTTAAGGACTAGCCGCACTTACTAAAGTGACGCGGGCCGCCGGACCAGAGGGCGCGGTCAGCGTCATATAAAGTCCATCTTACTGACATAAAACTGTCAGCGCTTTGTCGCAATTCCTCCGTAATCTACAGCGATTCATATTTTTGTCGCATTTTCGGAGGATTCATGCAATTTAAAAAAACAGCATTATCGTGGGGGATTGCACTGGCAACGCCGCTAATCTTGGCTGCTTGTGGCGGTGACAACAATAAAACGCCTGCGTCGCAAGCCAGCGCTGAAAAAAACTTTAATCGCATTGCCGTGTACCCGGTATGCATGCAGGCCGACGCGACCTGCAATAGTGATGACGCAACGGCCGCCGAAATTGTCGCTGCCAGCACCGACGGTATGACCCTCGTTTACACTGACAGCCCCAAAGAGCAGTTGGGCTTTGTCGATATCACCAATCCCGCTGCGCCAACTGGCTTGGGTGTATTGCCGCTCGTTGGCGAACCGACGTCAGTCGCAATTAAAGGCGGTTATGCACTGGTCGGGGTCAATACCAGCAGCGATTATGTGAGTGTTTCCGGTTTGCTAGTAGTAGTGGATATTGCCACTCGCAGCATTGTTCACTCAATTGATGTTGGCGGTCAGCCAGACTCGGTAGCGGTGAGCCCAGACGGTAGCTATGCCGCCGTGGTGATCGAAAATGAGCGTGACGAAGATCTTAATGATGGCGCTTTGCCGCAAATGCCAGCGGGTAAGTTGGTGGTGGTAAATTTAAGCGGAGCGCCCGCTGACTGGACCAGCAGCGCCGTGGGGCTCACAGGGCTAGCGGATTTATACCCAACTGATCCAGAGCCTGAGTTTGTGGATATCAATGCCGATAATATTGCGCTTGTTTCCATGCAGGAAAACAATCACATCGTCCTTGTTGATCTTACTGACGGCAGTATCGTGAAATCCTTCAGTGCAGGAACTGTCGATTTGACTGGGATTGATGCCAATGAAGATGATGTGATTAACCAGAGCGAATCGCTAAGCGACGTATTGCGTGAGCCCGATGGTGTGAGCTGGTTGTCTACGGAATATTTTGTTACCGCCAATGAGGGAGACCTCGACGGTGGCAGTCGTAGTTTTAGTGTTTTTAATACCGCTGGTGAAGTGGTTTTCGAGGCCGGTAATAGTCTAGATCAGCTGACGGCCCGTATTGGCCACTACCCTGAGTCGCGCTCAGAAAACAAAGGTAATGAACCGGAAAACGCGGAGTACGGCGTATTTGGTGAAGACCGCCTACTCTTTGTGAATTCGGAGCGAGCTAGTGTGGTGTTTGTATACGACGTGGCCGATTTTACCAAGCCGGTATTAAAGCAAGTGCTCCCTGCCGGTGTCGGGCCGGAGGGCGCCTTGGCCATACCCGCGCGCAATTTGCTCATTGCTGCCAGTGAAGAAGATGACCGTGGCGCCGTTATTCGCTCAGGTCTGAATATCTATCAGTACGGTATAGCGCCGGCCAGCTACCCAACCATCGTATCCAATGATCGTGACGATGGCTCACCAATTCCTTGGAGCGCTTTGTCTGGCTTGTCTGCCGACCCGTCGGATAGCACCTTGGTATACGCGGTGGATGACAGCTACTACAAGAAAAATCGAATTTTTACCTTAGATGTTAGCCAGCAACCCGCAGTAATCACCACCGAAACCCATATTATCGACAGCAACGGGGTGTTAGCTAATTTACCATTGGGTACCTTGCCCGCGGCTACAGTTAACGATGACAAGACGGTTAATATCGACCCAGAAGGTGTTGTCAAACTGGCCGATGGCGATTTTTGGATTGCCTCAGAGGGCAAGGGCAATCAGATTGATGGGGCTGTTGCCAGTAGGAATGTGCTAATTAACACCGACGCCGATGGTCTTATTCAAAAGGCGGTGACTTTGCCTGCAGCGGTGAATTTGCTTCAGCGCAACAATGGTTTTGAAGGGGTGGCTGAGTACGAGGGCAAACTGTATGTTGCGTTCCAGCGCGCCTGGCAAAACGAAGATGCGGTGCGGATTGGTATCTATGATATCGCCGCCGAAAGTTGGAGTTTCCTCTATTACGAGCTTGACGCTCCTGAGTCTCAGAATGGTGGCTGGGTAGGTTTGTCGGAAATTACCGCTCTTGGTAATGGCGAATTTGTGGTGATTGAGCGGGACAATCAGGGCGGGCCAGACGCGGCCATCAAACGCTTGTATAAATTCGACACGACTGGCCTCGCCGATGGCGCCACAGTGACTAAAACCTTGGTTCGCGACGTATTGCCGGATATGAAAGCCACCGGTGGTCTTGTTACCGAGAAAATCGAAGGTTTGGCCTTGTTAGCCAATGGCGATTTACTGATGGTGAACGATAACGATGGCGTTGATGACAGCAACGGTGAAACCCAATTAATGAATTTGGGTAAGTTATTCTAAAATCCAGCTCGATCTACAGCTAAAGCCCGCCGTTGTGCGGGCTTTTTGCTTTTGAGCTTGGGGTGCTAAGGTGGTGCCGATTACAGCGCTTCTTCGACCGGAGGTTGGTAATTTTGACCCATTAATTTTCTTTGTTGCGCGGGTGTAGCTCCTCTTATATTAAGTAGGAATGGATGTATGCGGCAACAAAAGGGATTTTATATGCGCATCGCAAGGCCTCTATTACCTAGAGTCATTGTTGTGGTCATGGCGCTTAATATAAGCGCTTGTACAACTACCCGAGCTTACCAGCCAACAGTGAACAGTCCGCCGCCGCTATTGCCTGGCAAGTCTTATCAAGTTTCCTTTGTTAATGGTAAACATGAGGCCCTGGTCGTTGCGGCGGTAAATGAAAATGGCTTTAGTGATAAAGCAGGGCATAGCCATTTGTTTTCTGAAGTAGACGAAGTTGCAGAGAAACATTTTAGCGTTCTTAAGACAACGGGCGCTGTTGCGGCGGGAGCGCTAGTTTTTTTGGTGGCGGCTGGTATCTACTTGCTAGAAAAAATATTTGAAGATGGTGGGTCACGTGGTGACAATGCTTCCATGCTTATGCAAGCGAAATGACAAATCTCATTATTCGAGCCCCAAGGACTAAGAAAAATACTGATCGACAATGTCTCGTAGTTTGTCTGCCGACAGCGGTTTACTGCAATACGCGGTGACAGAGGGGTGAGACTCCGCGCGCTCATGATCGCTGGGGTTTACCGAGGTTGATAGTATGATAATGACTGGATGACGAAGGTCTTGAGGAACAATGCCTTCGTAACGATTGAGAAACTCCCAGCCGTCAATAACGGGCATATTAATATCTAAAAATATTAAGTCGGGTAGGCGCTGCTTATTTTTGACTGCGTCGCCAAGCATGTTCAGTGCATCGCCAGCATGGTCGTAGGCGGTGACCATTTTACAAACCTTGGCTTTCTCGACGATCATCTGATGGTAATAATTGTCGGCACCACTATCGTCAATTAATATGATTTTCTCAAGCTTGTTCGTCATAGTGTAATCACCTTGGGTATGGTAAAGCTGAAGGTGCTGCCTTTGTTCAAACTTGAGTTCACCCAGATTTTCCCGCCGTGTAAATTGATTACTTTTTTGCAGTTGGCGAGGCCAATACCACTGCCAGGGTATACGTCTTGGCTATGGAGCCGTTTAAATATCATAAAAATTTGGTCGAGATACTCGGCCTCTATGCCAATGCCGTTATCGCTGACAGTAAAGCACCAGTCCTTGCCTTTATCAACGCAGACAATATCTATTTGCAAATTAGTGTCGGCTTTTTTGAATTTAAGGGCATTGCTAATGAGGTTTAGGAATAGCATGTGCAGCTCGGTTTCAAAGCCGCTAATGGTGGGTAGCTTGGCAATACTGATATTGGTGTTGCTGTGGTCGATAGCGGCGTCTAAGTCGGCAATGACGTCTGCCACGAGATTATTGCAATTAACTTGCGTGAGTGTCGGCTCGCGACCTATTCGACTGTAAGACATTAGGCCAAAGACCAAGTTGCGCATGCGCTCGGCCGCTTCACTAATAAATTTAACGGACAGTAAGACCCGTTCGCTTTGTTCCTTGCCCGCGAGCTCTTCTTCTAGAAGCTCGCTGAAATTGCTCAAGGTACGGAGTGGTTCCTGAAGATCGTGGGAGGCGGCAAAGGCAAATTGGGCTAATTCCTCATTGGATGCCTCAAGACGTACTACGGATTTTTGCAGTTCCTGTGCTTTGTATTGATAGCTTTCAGACATGCGCTCGGCAAATAGCAGGGCGCGTCGATTTGCCCGTGAGAGCAGCAGAAATAGGCTGAGCAGCATTGTGTCGATAAAAATACCGCCAATCAGTATTAGGGTCGGCTGCGAGTTTTGGGTTTCAGTGCGAAATGCTTTGGTTGACCACACGTTGACCTGCCACTGGCGGCCGTAAACGTCGATTGGATAGGTTTTGGTGAAGAGTGGTTCCGGGTCGAAGTCCGTTTCATTGGCGGTGTTTTCGTCGTAGAGGTAATCACCATTATCACTAATGCTAATGCCGACTTGGCGACGGCTTTTTTCTAATGTGCCGCGCATGAGTTTATGGACAACAAACGGCGCATAGACCATGCCGGCAAAATTGTTGCGTCTCGCGCTTAAGTCGTCGTTTTGCAAGTCTGTGTAAAAGGGCGCATAGAATAAAAACCCTGGTGTTTTTTCGGCGTCTTGTACCAAGATAATGGGGCCAGTAATTTGCGCTTGGCCACTATCTCTGGCTTTTAATGCGGCATTTAGGCGGTTAGCTTCGTGGGCAACGTCTAAGCCGACCGCCGCTAAATTGTCTTTAGCGGGTTCGATATACGTTATGGGGAGTAAATAGTCGTTATTGTGCTGGGGGTGTATGGCGTAATTGGGGCGGAGTTGACGTTGCTCTTGTAGGTAGCTGTCGAGCTTGTTGGCTTGCACATTGTGGATGACGCCAATGCCATTGATGCCTTTGTACTTTGCAGGTAAATGCAGCTCGGTGGCAAATGCCTGCCACTGCTGATTGTCTATGCTGCCTTTGTGAGAACTGATGGTCGCGACTCCGGCCCAGAGTGCGTCTTCGTATTTTTGTAGGCGCTCGGATATAAGGGTAATAACTTGGTCTGCCTCGCGCTTAAAACGGTTTTCTATTTTGTCTTGTACCTGTAAGCGGGAGTATTGCCACACACCAAGCGTTAACAGAAGTGACAAGCAAACCACTAGCCAGTGAAACCAGTGCAGGCCACCGGCCTTTTGGAGTGCTTGCTGTTCCGTACGTATTGCGACTTGATCGGTTTCTTGGTTGTGGCTGTTGGTCATAAAATAAGCAAAAAATCAGTAGTTGGCAAAATTGCTAAATCGACTGGCTTGGTGCATCGCATGTTCGTGGCAAAAGTGCACCTCAAGTACTTGAACTATATAGGAACAATACCGTTCCGTCAGAATTCTCGACAGTATAGGCAACGAATAGGGAGGCTGCCGCTCGCGAGCGGCAAAATTTTGCGGGCTGACTGCGCCGCTCTTGATTGCAGCGCAGTCAGTGGGATTGCTGAATTACTTTTGCGCGGCGCTGAGGCCTGCGCGACGACCGAAATAGGTGACGTCACCTACTGACATGCCGCTGGCGTAGCCAGCGGCAGTGCGTGGTATTCCAGCGGTGGTTCGACCTGCAGCATAAAGTCCGGGAATAACGTCGCCGTCAGGATTAAGCACTTCTCCGCTGGCTAGGGTATCTAGACCGCCGAGGGTAAAAAACGGATAGAAGGGACCGCGACCTAAGGTGCAATCCAAAGCCACATAGGGCGGTGTGAGTGGTCGGAGCCACGCCGCCGCTTTGTGAAACAAGGGATCTTTGCCTTCGCTGGCGCCAGCATTGTATTGGCTTACAGTGTGTTGCAGGCTACCTGCGGGTAATTCTAATTCTTGCTCTAACTCGACTACGCTGTCGCCGGTTCCCGCCACCTGCGCACCGAGATAACTCATTTTCTCGTAGTCGCCATAGCCTTCAACATCGGTAATAAAGTAAATGCGTTGGGCATTGCGTTGGGCCATTAAGGCGTTATAGCCAACACGGCCGTGATAGCAGTCTTCATTAATAAACCGCTGGGCCTTGTCGTTGATTAAAATACCGTAGGTAAGTGAGGCTGGGGGGTAATACGGCAGGCTGACAAAGCATTCGTGCATATTGGTGGTGCCAGCCCCCACTCCCATGCCCATGAGAATGCCGCTGCCGGTATCGCCCGGATTGCCGATGGGAATTAGACCACGGTCAAAGGTGGGCGCGTATTTGCGCACCATGGCTTCGTTCATGCAGAAGCCGCCGGCGCACAGTATGACGCCTTTGCGGGCGCGCACGGTTTTTTCTTGTTGATCGATGCGCACTACGATGCCTTCAACTTCACCCTTGTCGTTGCTAATTAAGGTCAGTGCGCGGCTATCGTAGTGGACGTCTACTTGGCGACTTTGTACTGCCTCGGTGAGAATCTTCATTAGCAGGGGGCCGCCATTGTCGCCCTCTACTTCGAGATTGTGGCCACGGGGTACCGGCGTGGCGTGCTCGGTAAAGGGGTAGGCTTTTTCATTGCCAGTGAACAGCAGGCAGTCGTCGGTTAAGGCCATGATCGCCCGTTCTTTCAGCTCGCTCATTTTAAAGGGCACGCCAAGACCGGTGAGCCACTGGTAATGATTGAGACTGTTTTCGCAGTAGTCGCGAATTTTACTGTCGTCGGCCTGATTGCCAAAACAGGCTTTCAGGTAATTCACCATATTCTCGGTGTCGTCGTGATAACCACAAGCTTGCTGGACGGGGGTGCCGCCATTACCGCCCATATAGATTTCAGCGCTAGACAGGGCCGTGGAGCCACCGCTGGCACTGGCTAATTCAAAAATAGTAACTTTGGCACCGGCGTCGGCCGCTTCTATCGCGGCAGCTGCCCCGGCGCCGCCGAAACCAATAATGGCAACGTCGGTTTCGATGTCCCAGTGCTGAATATCGCCGCTGTTACGGGGCTTGCTGGCAGTGGTTTTTGCTGTTGTCGTCATGGGGCTACCTATTCATCTTATTGTCTACGCGCACGAGTGCTGATGTTTTACCGAGTGCAAATTGTGCGTGGCAGCCATTACACGGTAAATGATCTGTTTGCAGTACATAAAAAAGGCTGCCGAAGCAGCCTTTTTTATTAGTGTTGATTAATACTCGTAAAACACATCAAGCCCGAAGGTGCGCGGTTCGCCCCAGATCACTGAGCGGTCAGCTTGGGGTAGATTGTCGACGGCGGTTAATTCGTATTCCGTGTCGAGCAGGTTCTTCGCCCATATGCCTGCACCTAGACGTCCGTCGGCAAAGGCGATGTCGCTTAAGCTAAGCCGCGCATTAACTAACTCGTACTGGCGCAAATGCGTATTCTTTACATTTTCAGCGCGGGAGCCACCGTTGCGCTCGTCCATATAGTTTACGCTGATATTCGCGCTACCGGTGCCCCAATCCGCTTGGAACAAAGTGTAATCGGCAGACAGAGTGAAGGAGTTTTCAGGCGCAGAGAAGAACACGAACTTATCTGAGGCATCGTTGCCGTTTATGTCAGTCGCTTTGGTTACCTCGGTATTGAGATAGGCGTAGTTGGCCATCAACAACAGCTCGCGGGTCAGCATAAACGTAATATCGGTTTCAAAGCCGTACATTTCTGCTTCACCGGCGTTGGTGACCTTGGTGTCTGCGACAGTGCCGGTCAGGATAAAGTTTAATTGCATGTCTTCGTATTGGCTAAAAAAGACGTTGGCATTGATACGTAGGCGGCGATCCATCAGTTCGCTTTTTAGACCTAGCTCATACGACGTGACGTATTCCGCGTCAAAGCCGTCTGCATAACCAAAGCCATAGTCATTGCCGTCGGTTGCGGGGCCTTGATTGCCGTCTTTTTGTGGGTCGCGGGTATTAAAACCGCCAGACTTATAGGCTTCAACACGCTTGCCGTAAATATTGATGTCGTCAGTGATGTCATATTCCGCAACAAAGCTGAAGGAATCATTGCTGAAGTCTTGTGACGCGGGAATGCTATCAAAATTACGGCAGTCGGCGTTGAGTGGATTACTGCCACACTGAACAAAGGAGACGTCAATTGCGGTCAAGGCGGTTTCTGCGATCGTCATATCCCGCTGGAACTTAACCGTTTTACGTTCGTCCTCAGAGTGACGCGCGCCAAAAGTTAGGTGAAGACGTTCATCCAGTATTTTGGGTGTCCACGTAAACTGACCAAAAATCGCAGCGGCGCTGTTGTCGATGTCGTATTTCTGGCTGAGCATATTAACCGCGCGGAACGTCGTTAGCGGATCAGTAATGCCGCCTAGTAAGGCACCAATACCAGGAATGGCAGCGACCGAGGGGAGGCCGAGGTTTATCGGGCCGCTCAGCTGGTGGTGCAGGGGCGTGTTGTCTTCCTGCGCGGTTTCTTCAAAGTAATAGGCACCCACAATATAGTCTACGCTGCCGTCGAAGGCGTCGCCGCTCAATTGCAGCTCATGGGAAAACTGCTCTTGAGAAACCTTGGGGTAGACCAGTGGGGTACATTGACCAGCACCAAGCACAAACTCTGCTGCTTGGCCGCAATATTCGTTGGAGTCTAGACGGAAGACTTTTTTGCTGGTGTTGCCATTGCCGTGCGGATCCTGGCCGGGCTCTAGGCCTTTGCCACCACCGAGGTCGGCGTAGGATTGGTCGTAAAGCTCACGGAAGGCGCCAATATATTTCAGTTGAACGTGATCAAATTCCTTGGTGAGAGTAAAGGCATGGCCTTCGATATCAGTTGATGACTGTTCAAAATTTGCAATAGTCGAGACGCTTTGTTGACGGCTCGGTGAGTAGCTACTGTAAGCGCTAGCGTCTACTAAATCGGCTTGGCTCCCTGATATCGGGGTGCGCTTTCGAACATGCTGATACTGGCTGTTGTAATAGTCAAAATCAGATTTGTCGTAGGCGTAGTCTAGCGCGAGGGTGTCGCTAATATCCCAGCGTAAATCAAAGCGAAAGCCGCCGACATCACGGTCGCCAAAGTCGCCACCGGGACCGTCGTTGGCAACGTGGCCGTCTTGCATGGTTTGCAGCGCCGCGAGTTTAACAGCCAAGGTGTCGGTTAGGGGGATGTTGACCATGGTCTTGGAAGTAAAGAGATCGCGATTGCCAAAGGTCAGCTTTTGCTTAAACTCAAGGGTGTCAGTGGTCGGCTTTTTGGTGATTAAGTTAATCGCGCCGCCGGTCGTGTTACGACCATAGAGTGTGCCCTGAGGACCGCGCAATATTTCGATACGCTCCAAATCAGCAACATCCAAGGCGGTGCCGGTAGAGCGGGCAATGTAAACACCGTCTACGTATATGCCTACTGGTGGGTCTTGGGTAATTTGGGCGTCAGAAATACCAATGCCGCGAATAAAAATTCGTAAAGTGGCGTTATTAATTGGAAATGGTTCAATAGTGAGGCTGGGAACCTTAGAACCGATATCGCCTAAACTGCTAATACCTTCAATTTCGAGGCGTTCACTGCCAAAAGCAGTCAGTGAAATGGGCGTATCCTGCAGCGATTCAGCCTTCTTCTGGGCCGTCACAATCACCTCTTCGAGAGCAAACTTCTCTTGTGCCAGGGCGTTGGTGCCGATAGCTGACAAGCTGATGCTACTGATTGCTGCTATGAATTTTAGCCTTGTTTTGTTCATGACTGCCTCTTGGTGTCTTGGCGCATTATCGCGATTTATTGATGTTTATATTTATTAATTCGTAATTATATATCTAGTATATTACGCATAAATTGCTATATGTGATTTAGGTTACAGTGTTGTTACTTTGAGATCTTACCATAGCTAGGTGTTGCTTGGTGTGAAATACATGAGATTTTTTTTAGATTTTATTCAGTGATACTGCCATAGCAGTATTAGATTAGTGGTTTTACTCAGTCTAATCGCTTTTCTATGTTGACGGTGAGTATTAGTGCGAGTCGATAAGGCTGGTTATAATGCCCCTCGCTGAAATATCTTTTCTATAATTTGGAGCAGGGACCTTATGATCATCAAGCCTCGTGTGCGCGGTTTTATGTGTGTAACCACTCACCCCAAGGGTTGTGAGGCCAACGTTAGTCAGCAAATTGACTACGTTAAGGCTCAGGGCGCGATCACCGATGGCCCCAAGCGCGTATTGGTTATCGGTGCCTCGACGGGCTACGGCCTAGCCTCGCGTATCACCGCCGCGTTTGGCGCCGGTGCCGCTACGCTCGGGATTTTCTTTGAGAAAGAAGGTATTGACCGGAAGCCCGGCACTGCAGGTTGGTATAACTCCGCCGCATTCCACAAGTTTGCCGAAGCCGAGGGACTGTACGCTAAAAGTATTAATGGCGACGCCTTTTCAGACGAGATTAAAGAAAAAGCCATCGCTCAGATAAAAGCGGATCTGGGTCAGATAGATCTGGTGGTCTATAGCTTGGCGTCACCCCGCCGTCAGCACCCAAAAACCGGTGTGGTGCATAACTCAACGCTTAAGCCGATTGGTAAGGATGTTACCCAGCGCGGCGTGAACACCGATAAAGAAACCATTGAAAACTTCACTTTGACGGCGGCGAGTGATGAAGAAATCAATAACACTGTCGCTGTCATGGGTGGTGAAGACTGGCAGATGTGGATTGACGCCCTAGATGACGCCGGTGTATTGGCCGATGGCGCCAAAACTACTGCGTACACCTATTTGGGTGATCGCCTGACGTGGGATATTTACTGGCATGGCACTATTGGCGCCGCTAAAAAAGATCTTGATAAGCGGGTAATTAATATTCGTGAACGTCTTGCGGCCAAAGGCGGCGATGCTCGCGTGTCGGTATTAAAGGCGGTAGTCACTCAAGCGAGCTCGGCAATTCCTGTTATGCCACTGTATTTGGCGCTGCTGTTTAAAGTCATGAAGAGTGATGGTAGCCATGAGGGCTGCATTGAGCAGGTTTATGGCTTGTTTAAAAATAGCTTATACGGCGCTGAACCGATTCGTGACGAGGAGGGAAGATTGCGCGCGGATGGTCTGGAAATGCGACCAGAAATCCAAGATGCGGTTGCTAAAATGTGGGAGGCCGTAAGCACTGAGAACCTACTTGAAACCACTGATTTCGCTGGGTATAAACGCGAGTTTTTGCGTCTGTTCGGGTTTGAAATCGACGGTGTTGATTACGACGCCGATGTCGACCCGGTGGTTGTAATCAATAATATGGTCTGACACAGCAACTCGGTGTTTAAAAAGGAAGCTTAGGCTTCCTTTTTTTATGCCGCTAGTATTTGCGGCGGGCGCCTTGCTGAGCTAGAGTGTGGCGGCTTTTTGCTTCGGAATTTCCATGTCTTCAGTTGCTCGTCAGTTATCCAGTCTAGAGTTGCGCGCCCAGCTTAGTTTGGCGCTGCCTATATTCGGTGGTCAGTTAGCCCAGTCTGCCAACGGTTTTGTCGATACCGTTATGGCCGGTCGCGTTTCGGCTTTAGATTTGGCCGCTGTGGCGGTGGGCGCCAGTATTTGGGTGCCAGTCTTTCTGTTTATGACGGGAATGCTGATGAGTGCAACCTCGGTGTTGGCTCGCCATGTTGGAGCCAAGCAACTGCAACGAGTGAACCCCTTGGTGCACCAAGTGGTGACGATTGCCGTGGCGGCGGGCGTGATCGCTGCGGTACTGCTTTGTAATACTGGGCCCTTGCTCGAATTTATGGATGTTGATCCGGCAATGCGGCCGCTGGTCTTGGAATACCTCTTTGGTTTGAGTTGGGGTATGCCTGCGATCGCATTGGTGTTGGCCCTGCGTAGTTATACCGAAGCGCTTAGTCATACTCGGCCAGTGTTATTAATTAGCGTGATCGGTCTGCTTATCAATATTCCCGTTAACTATGTACTTATCTACGGCAAGCTGGGTATTCCGGCCATGGGCGGCGTTGGCTGTGGCTGGGCAACAGCGATTGTGATGTGGTTGATGGCGGCGATGCTACTGGTATACGTGCATCGCCATCGCGCCTATAAAGCGGTGCGGCTATCCATTAGCCCTTGGCACTGGGAACCGCGAACTATTGCGTACTTGCTCAAACTCGGCCTGCCGGTTGGCATGACGATTTTTTTTGAAGTCAGTGTGTTTTGTATTATCGCCTTGTTTATTAGCCAGGCTGGCGCAGAAATAGTTGCGGGGCATCAGCTAACCCTCAATTTCACCTCCCTCTTGTTTATGCTGCCCTTGAGCTTTGCGCTGGCCGCAACGACCCGGGTAGGTTTGGCGCGGGGCGCCGACGATGCGGAGGGCTTGAATCGGGCCGTGAAGGTATCGTTTAAAATAACCCTGTGCATTGGCTGCTCTGCCGCGGTGATGTTAATACTGTTAAAAAATTGGATACCGCTAATTTATACTGATAACGCCACTGTTATTGCTTTAGCGAGTTATTTGCTGCTATTTGCGGCGCTCTACCAAATCTCCGATGCTATTCAGGTTACTGCAAATGGGTGTTTGCGGGGCTTTGAAGACACCTCCATTCCCATGGTGTTGACCTTGTTTGCTTATTGGGGGGTCGGTTTGCCGCTGGGTTACACCTTGGCAATGAGCGACGCACTGGTGCCGGCAATGGGGCCAAGTGGGTTTTGGCTGGGATTGTTTGCGGGGCTTAGCTCTGCGGCTCTGTTACTGGGCTTGCGCTTGCGCTGGCGATTAAATCAGCCCCTGCATTAGGTTTTTTATAAGGCGCTTGGCCTGCCGAGTGAGGGCAGGGTGTTATTTGCGCGGTAACGGCCTGACTGTGGCGGATGGCATAATCTAGGCTGCGCGGGGGCTGGTAAGCAGAGCTGCCGGTGACAATATGCCATTTGTCCGTCCAGCTCGGGTTTATCATAAGTTCTTTGCTCAGCTGCATGATGCCAGCCAGCGCTAAGCGCAGCGGATTCATGTGCAGGCGGGGTTGACCACTGAGTCCGACGCGCGGTGTTGTGGCGCTTAATGGGCAGTACGTACCAAAAATAATATCCCAAATAAACATGGGCCCGCCGCCGAGGTTGACCAGGTTTACCGCACCGCTGCGGCCGCAATGTTCTGGCTCCGACGAGTGATGCATATAATGGTACACACCACCACCGGAGATGAAGCTGGCGACACGAATAATCCGGCTGCGTGAGGCGCGTCGATATAGTGCTGTTTGATGACCGAAAATTTCTGGAATCAAAATCAGGGCATTGTAAATAATAATTTCGGTATACAGTGGTTCGCTGCTGAACAATTTAGTGCATGCGCCAAGCACTAAATTGTAGGGTAGAACCAAGAATACAAAGAGTGGTAGCGCACTAAATACCGCGAGGGTGGTTGACTGCACCAGACCGGGTGTCATGTGGTGGGGGCGGTGGAATAGTAGCCATAGTAAGCGGCTATGATGACCTAGGCGGTGAAACCAATAATGGAAAAAGCCCGCAATAACCGCAATGCACACTACGGCTAAGGGCGCCGGCGCGTCGATTAATGTGGGGATGTGGTGCATAACCAATTGTTCGGCCAAGCTAACGTTGAGTTCTATCCAATGCCAGCCTGCACTAAAGCCCACCCCAGCTAAGCTACCTAATATTGCCAGCGCGAATAGTACTGCCGGAATAGCCGCCGTCGCGAGCATATTGCAGAGCAAAAATACCACTAGCCACTGAATCGGATAGCGCTGGCCTTGTTCGTATTGGTAAAAGAAATACCCTGCCAACATCACCATTAAGCGGAACACCGTGGTGAACACCAATAAGCCGATAGCGCAGTAATAAAGCAGAGGCTGTTCGTTGTAGAGACGCGTGAGGCTGTCTATTAAGGGTTGAAAACTAACAAGGTCACCAAGGCCGGGGCCGAGATAGGCGCCAAGGTGCAGGAGTTGTAAAAAGCCGATGCTATAGCCAAGCGCAAAGACCAGAACAAGGCCGTTGGCTGCCCGCCGGTAGCGTTCGCCGATCTCGGGAATTTCGGCGTTTATTAACATAGCGAATAGCCGCTTCACACATTGCCCTGCTTGGCCGTCACCGCGTAATAAATCGATAGTGGGCACACTTAGCCGCTATCTTATTGCGCTCTATGTGCACAATGTACCATAAACGTGTAATAGCTGCGCTTTTTTTGCTTCAGTGTCTGACTTCTTCGCGTGCCTTGGTATTCTGGCTTGCTATCAGCCAGTGACCCTCTTAATCTGATATATGACTGTTTACGGCCAAGTGCTTGGTCGCTTTTTTTGAGTGATATAGGTTTATTATGCAAGCAGGTGTATTGGAAACAATTCTTCCGAGTATCCATCGATTGGTCGCGCCTAATCCCAGTGTGCTAACAGGCCCGGGCACCAATACCTATTTACTGGGCAATAAATCAATCACGGTATTAGACCCTGGTCCCGATATTCCCGAGCACATAGAGGCTATTGTCGCTGCGGTACATAGCTTGGGCGGTGAGATTGAGCGTATTGTGACCACTCACACCCATCCAGATCACTCACCGGGCGCGGCCGAGTTGCAACTGCGTTTTCCTGGGGTGCCGGTAATCGGTGCGAGGGTTGCCGATGATGGCCATCAAGACCCCCGTTTTGCGCCAACATCAGGCTTGGCGCATGATGACTGCTTTGACGTTGAGGGGCGCATACTAAGGGCAATTCATACACCGGGTCACGTTGCCAACCACTATTGTTTTATCGAAGAGACCAGCGGCTGTGTTTTTACCGGTGACCACATTATGCAGGGTTCAACCGTGGTAATTATTCCGCCCGCCGGTGATATGGCAGATTATGTGGACTCCCTCAAGCTGTTGCTCGGCTACCCCATGCGTTATCTCGCGCCGGGTCACGGCAGTTTAATTGACACGCCGCACGCTGAAGTTGAGGGGCTGGTTGCCCATCGTCAAGGGCGGGAGGCTAGGATTGTCGCGGCGTTTAATGAGGTACCTAAAGGTGATCTTGATGATTTGGTGGCAGTGGCCTATCGCGACGTCGACGTGAGCATTCACCCCATTGCAAAATTGTCTTTATCGGCGCATCTGCTTAAATTAGAGAAGGAGTCTCGGGCCACTCAAAATCAAGGTCAGTGGGAGCTAATTTAGTCTAAGTAAGGTTTACAGATTTATCAGGTTTGGCAAATTGATTTAACCGGGAGTTGTATGCGGATCGGTGTACCCAAAGAAATCAAAGCGCAAGAGTATCGCGTTGGTTTGCATCCGCTAGCGCTAGCCGCACTTATTCAGCAGGGGCATCGCGTTCTCGTGGAGTCTGGTGCTGGTTTGGGATCAGGCTACAGCGACGAGGAATATCAGGGTGTCGGCGCCACACTTGTGTCCTCTGTTGCGGAGCTTTACCGTCAGGCCGAACTGATCGTCAAAGTGAAGGAGCCTCAAGCTGAAGAGGTTGCTCAGCTGCGGCCAGGACAAATAGTATTTTGCTATTTGCACCTTGCCCCTAATCGGTCTTTGACCGATGCGCTTATTGCCAGCGGCGCCCATTGCATTGCCTACGAAACCATCACCGACGATGAGGGCCGTCTGCCCCTGCTCAAACCCATGAGTGAAATTGCTGGGCGTTTGGCCACGCAGGCGGGCGCCCACTGATTAGAGAAAGCGCAAGGCGGCTCGGGAGTGTTACTGGGTTCGGTGGCGGGCCTCGATCCGGGGCATGTGTTGATTTTTGGTGGCGGCGTGGTTGGCAGTAATGCCGCAGACGTGGCCTTGGGAATGGGCGCCAAAGTGACCTTGATTGAACCGTTTTCGCCACGACAGAACAGTTTGCGCGCGCAATTTACTCACCGTCGTTTTACGGTGCTGGGCGGTAAAAATCTCGATTTGCGGCGCTTATTGGCCGAGGTTGATATGGTCATCGGCGCCGCCCTAGTACCTGGTGCGGCAGCGCCTAAGCTATTGTCTGCTGAGGCTCTCAATTGGCTGGCACCCGGCTCGGTGTTAGTGGACGTCGCTGTCGATCAAGGTGGTTGTTTTGCAACTACCCGCCCAACGACGCATTTAGCGCCGACCTATGTTGAGTCGGGCATTGTGCATTACTGCGTGGCGAATATTCCCAGTGCAGTGGCGCGCACGGCTACGCAGGCTTTGAGTTTGTCCACATTGCCTTTTGTTTTGGCGTTGGCTGCACAGCCGCTAAAACAGGCCTTAAGCGCTGCCCCTAATTTGGCCCATGGCCTGAGTGTTGCGAACGGACACTTGTGTTGCGCGGCGGTGGCCGGTGCCCAACAGCGTGATTTTCGCCGCTGGGAATCGGTTTTGTAAGGGCGAAGCTGGCCCTATTTCTTGAAAAACTGATTGAACAATTGTTTAGCGGCTTCACCATTCTCGCCACCCATTTTGCGATCGATCAACTCTTTGGCTTTGTCTTCTACTTTGTCTTTGGCTTTTTCCTTGGCAATGTCTTCGATAACGCGGAAGTCTGGGAGGCAGCTGGTGGCACCGACACTGTCAAAGTTCGCTTTGCAGCGAATAGGAATGTCGCGATTAAGTAGCTTTTCGTTAATTATTTTACACGCCATCGCGTCTTGGTCGACTTGGGCGAGGCGTGTGTTTAAGACCACATCAAAGCTATCGCTGCTTAAGTCGACTTTGCCGTTACCGTGAAGGGCGAGTTTAGTCACCCCAGCATTGAGGTGTTCAATTTTAGCCACGCCCTTGGTAATAACAATTTTTGTGGTCGCGTCTTTAAGGTCGGTGTACAGCGGCCAATTATTGGGGTCGAAGGTTTCTTGCTGAAGACGGTTAACGAGTTGGCAGAATGCGCGTTCAATATTCATATTATTTAAGCGCAGCTGTTGGGCAGAGAGCACAATATTGCCGTCGAGGTTCTTTTTAATGCTGCTAATAGTTGCTCCGTTGGTGCTTAAATTAAGGTCAACGTCGCTCAGACCAGACAGCTCCTGACTAATTTCTAACGCTGTGAGTACTTTGCCAATAGGTAGTTGCTTGCTGTCGGCCTTAAATTGAAATTTGGCGGCAGTCGCGCGGGTATCGATCTCGGCGGCAATCGTAAACGGACTGTCATAGACTAGGCCGCTAACAGGGCTAAGCTGAGTAATGCCTTGCTTGGCCGACAGTTTTAGCTTCAGATTCTTGAATGGCAGTTGGCTGATAATAAGCTCGCCAGCGCCAATATTTGCTTCAATATTTAAGCTGTTCAGCATGTCTCTGGGCAAGGCTATTTCGTCGCTGCTGGGCGACGGCGTTGGTGCGCTGGCCTTGTCTTTACTGCTGGTGGGTGAGGTCTCTTTTGTCGGCGGCAGATAATGATCAACATTGATTTTGTCTATATTCAGTGCCAATTTCGTGAGTTTGCCCTCACCTAGCGGTAGGCTGATATCACCGCTAATTGTGCTGGTGTCGACGGTGGCAGTAAGGCTAGATATTACGATGAGTTTGTCATCGCCTTTAATTGTCGCGTTGACGCCAATCTTGCTCAGGCTATTTGCTTCTGCCATCTCGGGTAAGCTAATCGCGAGTGTTTTGGCGATTTTACGGAAATTGGCGGGGCTGAGCAGAACACTTGACTGATACGATAAGGGTTCAATAGTCGCCTGGGCATCGCCTTTGATACTAATGGTTTCGTCGCCAATGCTCGTTGTGAATACCGTGCCGGTGCTGTTGATCTTATTTAAGGCGCTATCGATGCTAAGAGTTGAGGCCAGCGTGACTTGAGTATTGATGACGGGTTGTTTGGGTGCGCTATAGCTGAGTTCAGATTGTAGACGCAGCAGGCCCGGCTCGCCACCCGGTTGAACTGTGCCGGTCAAATCCAAAGATTTTAGCTTTAGCTCGGTGCCGTCTTTGGCGCTGTATTGCAGGTTGGTGTCCTGCACATCGAGATTGCTTAACGACCAAACGAGCGCATCTTTCATATTTGCGGTGGCGGTGAGTTTAAGGCGAGTTTTCGCCGAGAGTTTGGCTTGCGCATTGCTGTGTTCAACGCTTAGGCGAATATCGCCATCATTCACCACGAAGTTATCGAGAGTGTCATTGATCTGTAGTTTGGCATTGAGCTCAATGTCGGCGGTGAGATTTTGCTGAGCGTCTTTGAAGCTGACTTCACTACTGAGTCGCAGTGGAAACACAGTGTTATTCAATTGAATGTTCTCGCCACTTAGGCTGAGATTCTTAAGGAGAATATCCTGTCCGGTTTGCGCGTTAACATAATGCACAGTGCTGTTGTCGAGCTGCAGTTTTTGAATGCCAAGGTCTTGCTTGGCGCTGCTTTTCCCGCTGGGCGTGGTTTCGGTTTTTTTTGTTTGATTGCCGATTTTACTCCAATTGCCGACGCCGTTTTTGTCGACGACTAAATTAGCGTTTAGGCCGCTGAGTTTTACGCCTTGAATGACTAACTGCTTTTGCAATAAAGGTTTGAGTGCCACCGCAAGCTGGGCTTGCGTAAAGCGCAGGAGCTCAGCGCTGGCTGTGTCTGGTGACGCTGGGGTCGCTAGGCTAGCCTCGCCCACGGCAATTTGAATATTAGGGAATATCTGCCACGACAAATCACCGTCTAAGTGGAGGATGAGGCCCTGGTCTGCGGCCAAATTTTCAATTTCGTCTTTAAAGGTATTTGGATCTATCCAAAAGACGAGCGCCGCGAGGGCGCTGCCCGCTAATATCACCACACTGAGTAAACCAATAAGGGTGTATTTTAATGCGGTGGGCATACGTCTCTCCGTGATGTTTTATCGTGGCGTGCTAAGTAGCGAGAAACACGCTAATGAATTTATTGGACAGGCCAGCCCAGATAAGTTCTATGTAGAAAATTCATCTTAGCCCAGTATAGTCAAATTCGAGCAAAGCCTGTGCCATTGATGCGAGCTCACCGTCATTTTACGCAAGAATCGGGTGGTAGGATGTCGAGTCCATGGGCAAACTGAGAACACGACAAAAAAGGTGCTAGCGCCAATGAGCGAACAACATATTAATTACCAGCGGGTTGCCAAGGCAATCCGTTACCTTGCCGAGCGGCAGTTAGCACAGCCAAGCTTGGCGGAGCTGGCGAATTACGTGGGGCTGAGTGAATACCATCTGCAGCGAGTGTTTGCTGAGTGGGCGGGGATTTCGCCCAAGCAGTTTCTGCAATTTCTGACCAAGGAGCGCGCTAAAAAGCAGTTGCGCAGCAATAGTGTGCAGGGCGCAGCGCTGGATAGCGGTTTAAGTGGTAGTAGTCGCCTGCACGATTTAATGATTAAAGCCGAGTGCATGACCCCTGGTGAATACCGCCGACTGGGCGCTGGACTGCAGATAACTTACGGTGTGCAGCCGTCGCTATTCGGTTGCTGCTTAATTGCCCAGACAGGGCGCGGGGTGTGTAAAGTAGCCTTTTTTGACCAGGCCAGTGATGAGGCTGCGGTGGTTCAAGAATTACAAAAAGAATGGCCGGCAGCTGAATTACTGCGCGATCAAGACGCTGTTGGCTCCGTGTTTACTCGGATATTTTCCGGAGCCACAGCCAGTACTGCGCCTTTGCGCGTTTTGTTAAAGGGCAGCGAGTTTCAGTTAAAGGTGTGGGAGGCCTTATTGGCGATACCCGAAGGCGAGGTGTGTTCTTATCAGCAATTGGCGGGTGCCATGGGGGTCGCTTCATCTGTTCGTTCGGTGGCGAGCGCCATCGCTCGCAATCATATCGCCTATCTCATACCCTGCCACCGGGTGATTCGCAGCACTGGCGAGTTCAGCCAATACCGCTGGGGGGCAGAGCGCAAACAGGCGATTTTAGTGCATGAGGCGGCGCGCGCAGCTAAGCCTGCTTGCTGAGAATTAGGCTTATTGTCGACGTCGGATCATTTTAGCGCAGGGTGGTTTGAATTGTAGTGATGGCTTAAATGCGTAATTTAGATTGCCATAAATTACGCATTTCTCTTGTCGTGGCTCGCGCATCCCCCTAGACTTGGCTCTGTTGGAAATTTAAACAGGACAGTCTTCGCCTATGTTGCTGGAAAACTCACCGCAAAATACCACTATGCCGCTGACTCTACCGAGGCTTTTCGGGTGGGCCGCGCAGCAATTTGGCGCTAAAGTTGCCATTCGCGAAGCCGGTCGCGACATTTCTTATACCGCTCTCAACGATTTACGCCGGTGTGCTGGCCGTGCCTTTATGGCAATGGGGCTTGGTCATGGTGACCGGGTGGCCATTTGGGCGCCAAACAGTGCCGAGTGGATCGTGGCCGCGGCGGGCGCTCAGTCAGTAGGCGCTATTCTCGTGCCACTGAACACCCGTTTGCAGGGCAGCGAGGCCGCCGATATATTGGCTCGCGCTGGCGTTACTGTGCTGCTTACTGTAACGGAGCTAGAAAAGGGTGAGCCGCTGGCGATGCTAGCGGACCAAGCTCTGCCGAATTTACAGCAGCGAATTTTGCTGCCTTCTACTGCCACAGGCAGTGTTGCTACAGCAATAAGCTGGGCAGATTTTTTGGCAAGCGCGTCGCCGCAAGACGACGCCAAATTCATTGCCGCCGAGCGGGCCGTAAATCCTTTTGATAGCGCCGATATGCTGTTCACCTCGGGTACCACTGGCAAGGCCAAGGGCGTCTTGTGCAGCCATGAGCAGAACATTCGGGTATTCCAGAGTTGGAGTGCGACGGTTGGGCTGCGCAGCGACGACAATTATTTAATTGTGAATCCCTTTTTCCACTCTTTTGGTTATAAAGCCGGGTGGTTGGCGGCAATTATCAGTGGCGCGACCATTTTGCCGGTGGCGAAGTTCGATAAGCGCAGCGTGTTGGAGACCATTGAGCGCGACAAAGTGACGATGTTGCCGGGCGCACCCTCGCTGTATGAAATGCTCTTGAATGCACCAGAGCGTGGCGACTACGACTTGTCGAGCCTGCGCCTGGGCGTCACGGGAGCCGCGTCTGTGCCGGTGCAGCTGGTGCGGGATATGCGAGATATTCTCGGATTTGAAACCGTGGTTACCGCCTATGGCTTGACTGAGTCCACTGGCGTGGTCAGTATTTGCCGCCCAGAGGACGAGCCAGAAACCATTGCCAGCACCTCGGGGCGCGCGATTGAGGGCGTCGAGTTGATCTGCGCCAATCCCAACACCGGCGAAGAAGTGCCTCGCGGTAGCGAGGGCGAGGTTTGGCTGCGAGGCTATAACGTGATGCAGGGCTATTTTGATATGCCTGAAGCCACCGCCGAAGCCATTACTGCCGACGGCTGGTTGAAGACCGGCGATATTGGCGTAATGGACGAGCGTGGCTATTTGCGTATTACCGATCGTTTGAAAGACATGTACATCATGAACGGCGAGAATGTATACCCCGCCGAAGTTGAGAAAGTCTTGTACGGCTTGCCTGGGGTTGCACAGGTCGCGGTCATTGGCGTGGCCAAGGCACCGCAGGGCGAAGTCGGTATGGCCTTTGTGGTGAAAAAGACAGCCAGCGATTTAAGTGCGCAGGCGGTAAGCGAATACTGCGCCCAGCACTTGGCTAGGTATAAGTGCCCCTTTTACGTTGAGTTTGTTGAGGCTCTACCGCTAAATGCCTCGGGCAAAGTATTGAAAACAGAATTGAAAACCCTAGCCGCAGGTCTGTTGGGCGGTAAAAACCAGAATAGCTAAGGTAAATAACGATGACAGAACTCGAAGGCGACGATCATTTACGCCCCGCGCCATCTCAGCATATGGATGAGGTCGACCACCGCATAGTCGCTCATTTGCGCCGAGACGGGCGCATGGCTTTTAAGGCCCTGGCTACTGAATTGAGTTTGACCGAGGCCACGGTGCGTTCACGAGTACGTCGCCTTGAAGAGGGTGATAGCTTGCGGGTTGTGGCGGTGACGGACTACGAGGCGGTCGGCTATTCCATGATGCTGGCGGTGGGGATTCAAGTTGAAGGGCGTCCCGCTGATGCTGTTGCAAATGATTTGGCAGCCTTCCCTGAGGTGTTTTCGGTGTGCCAGGTGGTGGGCACCTTGGACATTGAAACCTTGGCGGTGGCAAAGGATCAGGAGAGTCTTACCGAGTTGCTGGTGCGTTTAGGCGCGGTGCCGGGCGTGCGCAAATTGCAGCCGTCGGTGGCGCTGGATGTGTTAAAAAATCAATCGAACTGGGTGCCCTTTGGGCACGGTGTTTAGGGCGGTGACCGTGGCTAAGAAGCAATTAGACGAACTCGACCGTAAAATTCTTGATGGTTTGGCCCAAGACGCCCGGATTAGCAATCGCAAAATTGCCGCCGATTTAGGTATTACCGAAGGCACCGTGCGCAGCCGCATCAAGCGGATGGAGAGCGAGGGGCAGGTGCGGATCACCGCCATGACCAATATCGCTCGCTTGCGCAATCCGACTCTTGCTTATATTTGGGTAGAGGTTGAGCGCAGCGCGCAGTGCGATGATGTCGCCGAACAACTTGCGGCCGTGCCTGAGATTGGTTTTGTCGGAAAAATGCTGGGCCGCTCGGATATTTTGGCGATTACCCTCGTGCGAGATAATGCCGAATTAGCGCACTTCTTACACAGTAAAATCACCGGTTTGCCCGGCGTGCGCCGTACAGAATGCTCCTTAGGAGTGAATTTTGTTAAGCATGACTATCGTATGAGCCGTATTGTCGACGGCTGAACCCTGTTGCATGAGCGCTGCTGGCTGCCGCAACAAAGCGAGACTGCCGTTGTCTACTTGATGCATGATTTCTGGTGAAAATAGTAAAATCACAGAACGGAGCCACAATGAACGAGACGCAGCAAAGCCCTGAAGAGACGCAGTTAGACTACGCCGGATTCTGGGCGCGAGTGTGGGCGTCCATTATTGATACCGTGCTTTTTGGTCTCTTGCTGATGCCTGTTTTCGCGTTAACAATGGGGGAGGCTCAGTGGTCGAGTATCGAGCGCGATGGCATGCACGCCTCGACCATGAGTTTTCAAAGCATGGGTATGAGCGGTGGCGTAAGTGTGTTGCTTAACTACATCCTGCCAGCGATCGTTGTCATTATTTTCTGGACGTATAAGTCTGCAACACCGGGTAAACTGCTGCTGAAAATTCGAATCGTCGACGCCAAAACCGGCGGTAAACCCAGCACTTTGCAATGGCTAATTCGCTATATTGGCTACTATGTTTCGGCCTTTGTGTTTATGTTGGGTTTTATTTGGGTTGGGTTTGATCGGCGCAAACAGGGTTGGCACGACAAGCTCGCCAGTACGGTTGTAATTAGCGATAAGGCAAAAGAGCCGGTGAAATTTCAAAGCTAATTTTGCCTGTTAGGGTGAGTGATTTTTACCGGTGTGAATTAAGCTCAAGCACGGGCATCGACTTGTATTTGCCATTCTAGCTGCAGCTACTCACGGTTAGGCTAAGCGGAGGTTATTGCTCAATGCGCGCTCACGATCAAGGCGGCGCAGACCGGCTTGCAGTCGTGCGCGTAACTCATCTCGTGCTGCCGGTTTGCAGATGAAATCATCCGCACCCGCATCTATTGCCTCAATCATGTCTGATCGGTCGCAACGGCCGGTTAGCATAATAAAATAAGGATCTCCCATCGCGGGGCTCTGACTGACGCTCTCACAAACGGCTAGGCCACTCATGCTCGGCATCTGCCAGTCACAGATGACAATGTCCACGTGTTTTACCAGCAGAATTTGTAGGGCGTTACTGGGCTTGTCGCAACAAATGGTGGTGAAGCCCAAGCTCTTAAGTATGATTTCGAGGCGATACAGCTCGCTGGGGGTGTCGTCTATAAGCATGACTCTTGCCGTTGGTATTGTATTTACCTGCCGCCCGCTGTCGCTCATATCTTTATAATCCTCCTTACTGGTAATTGCAGTAGTTCGATATGCAAGCTTCACGCCTGATTTTAAGTTATTGATATAGAAAGATTATTTTGCTTGTTTCGGGCGCGGCTAGCAATTTGCGAGGCGTTGCGCCTTGCGTTTTAGTTGGCGCTGCTAGTGAGGGCTAAAGTTTGTTAACATGCGCCGCCGGGCTGCCATTGAAGAAGCTATTTATTTTGTGATTGGCGGTATTCATATGTAGAATGTGCAGCCTATTTCCGTGTAAGCCAGAGACGAGTGTTCCATGAATTCTGATAAGCCCCTATATATTGCCTACGCTGGTCCTCTGTTGTTGGAGACGCCGCTGCTAAATAAGGGGTCGGCGTTTACTGAAAAGGAGCGCCGCAGTTTCAATCTGATGGGACTGTTGCCGCCGCGCTACGAAAATATTGACGAGCAAGTTGAGCGCGCTTATCTGCAATACTGCAGTTTCGAGGAGCCGATTAACAAGCATATCTATCTGCGTGCAGTGCAGGACAATAACGAAACTCTGTTTTATCGTTTGCTCAACGATCATCTCGAAGAAATGTTACCGATTATCTATACGCCGACGGTGGGTGAGGCGTGTGAGCATTTTTCAGACATTTATCGCAGTGCGCGTGGCATATTTGTGTCTTATGAAGATCGTGGTTATATGGACGATATTCTGCACAGCGTCAGCAAGGATCGCGTTAAAGTATTGGTGGTAACCGACGGTGAGCGCGTGCTGGGCCTCGGTGACCAAGGTGTCGGGGGCATGGGTATACCGATTGGCAAGTTGTCGTTATACACCGCGTGCGGCGGCATCAGTCCAGCCTACACCCTGCCAGTTGTGCTCGATGTGGGTACTAACAACCAAAGCTTGCTCGACGATCCGATGTACATGGGCATGCGCCATCCGCGTATTGGTAGGGAAGAGTACGACGAATTTGTCGATCAGTTTATTGCGGCTGCGCAACAGCGCTGGCCCGGCGTGCTTATTCAGTTTGAAGATTTCGCCCAACCCAATGCCATGCCTATTTTGCAGCGTCACAAAGACAGTGCTTGCTGTTTTAATGACGACATTCAAGGTACCGCGGCGGTAACCTTGGGCACCGTGCTGTCGGCATGTAAGCGTAAAGGTGAGCGCTTGCGGGACCAAAATATTGTGTTTGTCGGTGCCGGTTCGGCGGGCTGTGGTATCGCGGAGCAATTGATTCGCGCAATGGTGGAAGAGGGGCTAACCGACGCCGAGGCGCGCTCGCAACTTTATATGGTAGATCGCTTCGGCCTCGTCAGTCAGGGTATGGCAGGTTTACTGGACTTTCAGGAGGCGCTCGCGCAGCCAGCCCAGCTGGGTTGGCAGTGCAATGGGCTTGATTACCCTAGTTTGCTCGATGTGGTCAGCAATGTTGATGTGGGTGTGTTGGTTGGTGTATCCGGTAAGCCGGGATTGTTTACTGAAAATGTTATCCGTCAGCTACATCGCCGCTGTGCCCAGCCCATTGTGCTGCCGTTAAGCAATCCGTCGCGTCATGTTGAGGCGCGTCCCGAGCAAATTTTGCAGTGGACCGATGGTCAGGCGATTGTCGCCACCGGCAGTCCCTTTGCGCCAGTGGAATATAAGGGCGAGCGCTACGAGATTTCCCAGTGCAACAACAGCTATATTTTTCCTGGTATCGGTTTGGGGGTGGTCGCCAGTAAGGCCCGGCGGGTGAGTGATGGCATGCTAATGGCGGCTAGCCGCTGCCTTGCTGAGGCATCTAGCGCTCATCATGCCAGCCGCAATGTGGTATTGCCGCCCCTGACCGCGCTGGCTGAATTAAGTAAAGCGATCGCCTTTGCGGTAGCTAAGGTTGCTCAGGCCGAAGGCCTCGCTAGCGAGCGCAGCGACGACGAGTTGCGTGGCGATATTGAACGTAATTTTTGGACGCCGCAATACCGTGAATATCGCCGTATTGCAGCGCGGGCGCGCTGAGCTAAGGTTCAGGCTTTTCGATATCCTCATTGTCGCGGCGCAGCCTTCGCGCCCGCGGCTGTGCTCAATCTTCAGTGCTTGATCCGGCGGCAATACTCCCCTGTGCTGTCAGTTGCATAGGCCGCAAAGTCATTGACACGCCCACAGTAAGTGGGTGATTTCTCCTCACTTGGCTCCTCTATTAACTCTTTCGGTTAAAACGCCTGCTGCGAAACAAGCCTTGTGGGTGGGTATTGCTATTCACGATGACGATAATCCTTAATCTAGAGTTAAATATTGCAATAATTTATGTTTTGCGCATTTAATTGGTGTTATATTTACGTATATCGTAATTCAGGCCGGTCGTCGACTTTCTTTTTGGGCGTCCTGCCGTTACACATCATTCCCGTATTGGGTGAATAAAAGGAGCGCTCGTGAATAAGCAAATGAGTCTGCAGGAGATGGTCGGTCAGTTACGCGACGGCATGACTATCGGTATTGGTGGCTGGGGACCGCGCCGCAAGCCGATGGCCTTGATTCGCGAGATCCTGAAATCCGACTTGAAAGATTTAACAATCGTTGCCTACGGTGGTGCCGATGTCGGCATGCTGTGCGCAGCGGGTAAAGTACGCAAATTGGTGTTTGCCTTTGTGTCCTTGGATTTCATTCCCTTAGAGCCCTATTTTCGGGCAGCCCGCCAGAGCGGTGAATTGGAGGTGATGGAGATTGACGAGGGCATGATGCTCCTCGGCTTGCGCGCTGCAGCCTGGGGTTGCCCGTTTATTCCTACCAAAGTGGGCTTGGGCACCGACGTCATTAAATTTAATCCCGATATAAAAGTCATCGACAGCCCTTACGACGACAAAGAATGGGTTGCGATGCCGGCACTGAAGCTTGATGCCGCGCTAGTTCACGTTGATCGCGCCGATGTGCGCGGCGTTTGTCAGATCAAGGCACCGGATCATCATATGGATGACTGGTTTGTGCGCGCCGCTGCTAAAACCTATGTGACGTGTGAGGAAATCGTTGAGGCCGATGCCTTTGCCGAGCCGGCCGATGCTCGTCTTGTCTTTTGGGAGCGCAATTTTACTAGCGGCGTTGCACTGGTTCCCGGTGGCGCCCACCCCTCATCGTGCAGTCCCAATTACGGTTTTGATATTCCCCATTTCCAGGAATACAACGCCTCGGCCAAAGAGGGTGGATTTGCCGCCTATTTTGACAAATACATTAAAGGCAGCAGCGAAGAAGAGTATCAGGCCAAAGTTGGCGGCTTAGATGCCATTCGTAAACTGCCCCAGCCCGTCTATTAATCGGTTAACAGGAGAGAATTGAAATGAGTACACCTGCAAGCGATTACAGTTTGGCGGAGTTGATGATTTGCGCTAATGCCCAGGCCTATGCCAATGACGGCGAAGTATTGGTTACCGGCATCGGCGTTTTGCAGCGCCTTGCGGCAAGTTTGGCAATGCTGACTACGAATCCCGGCATTATGATGACAGACTCGGAGGCATGGATTTTATCCACGCCAAATCCAGTGGGTAAACGACCCGCAGACTTTGTGCAGATGAACGAAAACTGGATGGGTTTTAGTCGTATTTTTGACAATGTGTGGAGCGGCCGTCGTCACCTTACCGGTGGCCCGACCCAGATAGACCGCTTCGGTCAGTCGAATATTTCGGCCATGGGTGGCGACTACCAAAAACCCAAAGTCCAAATGTTGGGTGTGCGGGGTTTTCCCGGTAACTCCATCTGCCACGCCAATAGCTATATGGTGCCTGCTCACGGCAAGCGCGTATTTATTGAAGGCGAGTGCGACGTGGTTTGCACCATCGGCTATAACCCCGAGCGTCTGCCCAAGGGCTATAGCTTCGACGAGATTGATTTGCGCTGCGTCTACACCAATTTGGGTGTGTTCGATTTTAACGGCCCGAATCGCCAAATGCAGATTGTTAGCCTGCATCCCGGCGTTAGCGTAGAAGAAGTGATCGAGAACACCGGCTTTGAGGTGCACGTGCCGACAGCGATAGCCGTTACCGCTGCGCCCACCGAAGAGCAGTTGGCGATTATTCGGCAGATGGATCCTCATAATCTGCGTAGTAAGCAGCTGAAGGATAATCCGCCGGGAGTGCGCTTGTGAGTCGGGCGTCGGACGTCAGAAGTCTGACGATGGTTTTACGTCCGACATCCGACCTCAGTCGTCAGACCTTATCACCTTAGGCTGAATACGCTATGTCAAAATTACTTAACACCCGCATCACCGAACTCCTCGGCTGCCGCTACCCTGTCATTCAAACGGCGATGGGCTGGGTGGCTGATCCTAATTTGGTGGCCGGTACAGGCAATGCCGGTGGTTTCGGTTTTCTTGCTGGTGCGACGATTCCTCCTGCCCAAATGGAAGCCGATATTCTCAAAGTAAAGTCGCTTACCAATGCGAACTTTGGCGTTAACTTTCATATGTATCAGCCGAACGCGGCGGAGATTGTAGACCTTGTGATTAAACACAAGGTTAAGGCAGTGAGTTATTCCCGCTCGCCGGGTAAAGAAATGGTTGCCAAGTTAAAAGACGCCGGTGTGGTGTGTATGCCAACCGTCGGTTTGCCTAAGCACGCCATCAAAGCAGTAGAAATGGGCGCTGACGCAGTCACGGTTCAGGGCGGCGAGGGTGGTGGTCACACCGGCTCGGTACCCACAACATTATTATTGCCCCAGGTGGTTGATGCCGTGGGCGCGCAAGTGCCTGTGCTCGGCGCGGGCGGATTTAAAGATGGTCGCGGCTTAGTTGCGGCTATGGCTTTCGGGGCCGATGGCATTGCCATGGGCACCCGCTTTTTATTAACGAAAGAAAGTCCGGTTCCGGATGCGACGAAGCAGCGTTATCTCGATTGCAAAAACCCCGCCGAGATTATCGTTTCTCAAGCGCTCGACGGTATCCAGCAGCGCATGATTCTCAACCGGTTTTTAGGTGAGTTAGAGCGCGCTGGCAACCTCAAAAAATTAGTGATCGCACTGCGCAATGGTTTGGCATTTCGTAAATTCACCGGCGCCAGTATTTTTGGTTTACTGAAATCTGCGCTGGCAATGAGTAAAGACGGTGACCTTACGCCAGCGCAAGCCATTATGTCGGCCAATGCACCAATGATTATCCAAAAGGCCATGGTTGATGGGCGGCCTGATGACGGGGTTTTACCGTCTGGTCAGGTCGCTGGTGTCATTGACCAAATTCTGAGTTGTGAAGAATTAATTAGCGGCCTGGTAGCAGAAGCCGAAGCCCAATTACAGCGTCTGTGCACGCAGGGAGCAAACCAATGAGTCTGCCATTTTCTACCCGTATTGATAGTGGGATTGCCGAAGTTATTTTTAATCATCCGCCCGTTAATGCCTTTAACAGTGCGGGTTGGTTGGCGATCGCTGCCGAGCTAAACGCCTTAGGTGAAAACGCCGACGTGCGAGCAATTATTATCGCCGCTGAAGGCCGCGGTTTTTGCGCAGGCGTCGACATAAAAGAATTGGCCGCCAATAGCGCCATGATCACCAGAGTGAACAAGGGTAATTACGATACCTTTAAAGCCATTCATCGCAATCCTAAGCCGGTTATCGTTGCAGTGCACGGCTTTGTATTGGGTGGCGGCATCGGTATTAGCGGCGCAGCCGATGTTTTAGTTGCCTCGGAATGCGCAACTTTCGCGGTGCCCGAAGTAGATCGCGGCGCCATGGGCGGCGGCGCGCACTTGCAGCGCATGTTCCCTGTGCAAAAGGTTCGCTATATGTACTTCACCGGTGAGCCTATCGACGCTCAAGAAGCTTACCGCCTGGGTGCAGTCGAAAAGGTTGTTCCCCGTGACCAGCTGCTCGATACCGCCAGGGACATCGCCCGCAAAATTGCCGCGAAATCACCGCGCATGGTGCAGCTTGCTAAAGAAGCACTTAACGGCATTGAAGACGGCAACCTAGAAGATAAATACCGCTGGGAGCAAGGCTTTACCCAGGAAGCTTATGCAGATCCAGATTCCCAGGAAGCTAAAGATGCGTTTGTAGAGAAGCGCGACGCGAAGTTTTGACGGGCGCGTCAGACGTCTGACATCCGACGTCTGACAAAACCGCGCGATACTCAGAAATTTTGGAAATCAACATGCAACTCGAATACACCGAACAACAAAACGCCTTCCGCAAAGAAGTCCGCGCTTGGCTGGCGGCTAACGTGCCTACAGAGCCGCTACAGAGCTTCGACACCGAGCTTGGTTTTCAGCAGCACCGCGAGTGGGAGGCCAAGCTCTACGAAGGTCGCTGGGGCATGATTACCTGGCCGGAAGAAATGGGTGGTCGCGGCGCCGATTTATTGCAGTGGCTAATTTTTGAAGAAGAGTATTACGCCGCGCGGGCGCCGCTGCGGGTGAACCAAAACGGTATTTTCTTGCTTGGCCCCACCTTAATGGAATACGGCACTGACGAGCAGAAAAAGCGTTTTTTAAATGGCATGGCGACCGGTAAAGATATCTGGTGTCAGGGCTGGTCTGAGCCCAATGCTGGTTCCGATATGGCGGCCATTCGATCTACCGCAACATTAAGCGAAGACGGTAGCCATTACATTATCAACGGCCAAAAAACCTGGTCTACCCGCGCGGTGTGGGCGGATTGGTGCTTTGGTATGTTTCGCACCGATCCAGCCTCAGAGCGCCATAAAGGCCTGACGTTTATTCTGGTGCCGCTGGAAACTGAAGGCATTACCGTGCGGCCAATCCCCCAATTAGATGGCTTGCCGGGCTTTGCCGAGATCTTTTTTGATAACGTCAAAGTACCCGTCGACTGCCGCTTAGGTGGTGAAGGCGAGGGCTGGAATGTGGCCATGGCCACCGCCGGATTTGAACGCGGCTTAATGCTGCGTTCGCCAGCGCGTTTCCAAGAAACCGCTAAGCGTCTAGTGAATTTATACAAAGCCAATCAGGAATCTGCTGATCAGGATCCCGCCGTACGCGACGCCGTATTGCGCGCCTATATGGATGCCGAGGCCTACGCTTTAACAACTTATCAAACCGCCTGTCGCTTAATACAGGGCGGCAAAATTGGCGCAGAGGCGTCGACCAATAAAATATTTTGGTCTGAGCTAGATCAGCAAATGCACGGCTTGGGTTTGAAAATTTTGGGTGCCCGCGCTGAATTACTGCCCCATGCGCCAGATGCCGGTGAAGTGGGTAGTTGGTTAGACGGCTGGTTGTTTGCGCAGTCGGGGCCGATATACGCAGGTACCAATGAAATACAACGCAACATCATCGCCGAAAGATTGCTGGGAATGCCGCGGAAGTAACGCAGTGATCTTTTTGCACGCTGGCTGCGTTAAAAATATGCTCGGTTGGTCACGTATTAAATATACGCTCTCGCCCTGCGCGTATTTTTGCCTTGCCAGCGCACAAAAATCTGCGCTGCTTGGTTTGGTAATTGGTGATGAGCGAAAGTAAATAGAATAGGTAACGGAATGGATTTTACATTTAGCGAAGATCAGTTGTTATTTCAGGAATCGGTAAAAGACTTTCTGATTAATGAAGTGACGCCAGAAACAATCCGCGCCGCTTGGCAGACGGATACCGGTCGCAGTGACGGCCTTTGGCAGCAGTTTGTCGAACTGGGTTTAACAGGGATCACTGTGCCAGAAGCATTTGGCGGCTTGGGCATGAATGAATTGGATTTTGTGCTGCTGGCCCAAGAGGCCGGTTATGTCGCGTTGTCTGAGCCATTGGTACACAGCGCATTGGTCGCGGTGCCGACTATTTTACAATTAGGCAACAGCGAGTTTTCAGCCCAATGGTTGCCGAAAATTGCGGCAGGTGAAGCCAAGGTCGTGGTTGGTTTAGCGTTGAATGCTCTGGTAGAAGACGCGCATATTGCTGATTTACTGATTCTGGAAAAAGACGGCGCCTTGTATGCCGTAACGCCAGCGCAGGCAAATCTGCGCTATAACGAATCGATAGACCTTGGTCGTAAATTATTTGCGGTGGAGTTTGATGTTGCGGCGGCCACTAAGCTCGCCGACGGCGAAGCTGCTCAGCAAATAATTAACGGCGCACTGAATCGTGGCGCCCTTGCCGCAGCGGCGCAGGCACTTGGCGCCACCCAGCGCATGATTGATATCTCCGTTCAGTACACCTCCGAGCGCAAGCAATTCGGTGTGGCTATCGGCACCTTCCAAGCCGTAAAACACCATATGGCCAATATCGCTTATAAACTCGAATACGCCAAAACCCCGGTATATCGCGCAGCTTATGCACTGGCCAATGACCTCAGCAGTGCTGGGCGCAATGTCAGTCACGCCAAAATTGTCGCCTGCGAAGTCGCCGATTTAGCAGCAAAAAACAGCATACAAGTCCACGGCGCCATGGGTTACACCTGGGAAATGGATTTACATATTTTTATGAAACGCGCCTGGGCATTAAACAGCAGCTACGGCACTGCGGGATTTCATAAACAGCGTTTAGCCGCTTATGTATTTGGTGATGACGCGCTATTGGGGGCGGGGAATACCTTTGCAGCGTGAGTTGCTTGGTCGGATGTCTGCCGTCGGATGCACGTCGAGCCCTATATAAACTGGTAATTACACGTCAGACATCAGACCTCCGACGTCCGACTAACAAAGAGGAATAATCATGGCTGAAGCCTATATCGTTGATGCAGTACGCAGTCCCACTGGACGCCGCAAGGGTGGTCTTGCTCATGTGCACGGCGCAGATTTGGGTGCCCATGTTTTAAAAGCCATCGTCGAGCGCAATGGTATTCCGGATAATGAATACGACGATGTGATCTTTGGCTGTGTCGACGCCATCGGTCCATTGGCTGGGGATATTGCCCGCAGTGCGTGGCTGGCGGCTGGTTTGTCTGACGAGGTGCCGGGCACCACGATCGATCGGCAGTGTGGTTCTTCGCAGCAGTCGGTGCATTTTGCCGCGCAGGCCATTATGTCCGGCACCATGGACGTGGTGGTCGCGGGTGGCGTGCAGACCATGACCCAGATTCCGATCTCTTCGGCAATGACCGCGGCGATCCCAATGGGTTTTAGCGATCCGTTCTCGGGTTCAACTGGCTGGGTAGCGCGTTATGGCGCCGAGCCACCAACCCAGTTTAAATCAGCGCAAATGATTGCTGAGAAATGGGGCTTCTCCCGTCGGGATCTTGAAGAGTATTCGTTTGAGTCTCACCAGCGGGCCTTGCGCGCCATTGCTGAAGGCCGTTTTGATCGGGAAATCATTCCTTTTGGCGACGTCAAAATGGATGAGACGCCACGCAACTCCAGTCTAGAAAAAATGGCTGAGCTGGATTTCCTGTTCGGCTGCGACAAAGTGACCGCCGCCGTATCGAGCCAGACCTGTGATGCGTCTAGTGCAATGTTATTGGTCAGCGAGGACGCCTTAAAGCGCTATAACCTAACGCCCCGCGCTCGTATTCATCATATCAGCGTGCGCGCCGACGACCCGATTTGGATGTTAACAGCGCCGATTGCCGCAACTGCTTACGCCTTAAAGAAAGCCGGTATGTCGATGAAGGACATTGATCTTGTTGAAATCAATGAAGCCTTTGCGTCCGTGTCTATGGCCTGGTTAAAAGAAACCGGCTACGACCACGCTAAAACCAATGTTAACGGCGGCGCCATCGCCCTTGGTCATCCACTGGGTGCCACCGGCACCAAACTTATGACCACGCTATTGCATGAGCTCGAGCGCAGTGGTGGCCGCTACGGCCTGCAGACCATGTGCGAAGGCGGCGGGCAGGCGAATGTAACAATTATCGAGAGACTTTAGTCGGACGTCAGAAGTCGGGTGTCGGACGAGTTGGTTTAGCGTCAGACCTCTGACTTCCGACATCAGACCCAGCATCAACATAAAGGATTCGGAACTATGGGTATTTGTGACAACAGAGTGGTGATTATCACCGGTGCAGGTGGCGGCCTTGGTGCGGCACATGCCAAAGTTTTTGCCGCCGAGGGCGCCTCGGTGATTGTGAATGATATTAACGAAGACGCTGCCAAAAAGGTTGTTGAAGAGATTACCGCAGCCGGTGGTAAGGCTGTGGTGAATACCTCTGATATCACTAATTACGATGATAGTCTTAATGCAGTAAAGCAGGCCATTGAGACCTACGGTGATCTGCATATTGTCTTGAATAACGCCGGTGTGAATCGCGACCGGATGTTTGCGTCAATGACGGAAGCGGAGTGGGACACTATTATGGCGGTGCACTTGAAAGGTCACTTCTGTATTACATCCCACGCGGTGCACTACTGGCGCGCTAAGTCGAAGGAAGGCAAAGCCGTGGACGCGCGTATTATCAATACGACCTCGGGCGCTGGCCTGCAAGGTTCCGTTGGTCAGTCGAATTACGCTGCGGCTAAAGCGGGTATTGCGGCACTGACCTTGAATCAGGGCGTGGAATTGGCGCGCTACGGCATTACTGCCAATGCGGTAGCCCCGGCGGCAAGAACCAATATGACCACATCGGTTGAAGCCATGGCCACACGTATGGCCAAGCCCGAAGACGGTAGCTTTGATTTTTTTGCCCCAGAGAATGTGTCTTCGCTGTTGGTATGGCTGGGTAGCAGTGAATCTGCTCATGTCACTGGCTGTGTGTTTGAAGCCGAGGGCGGGAAAATATCCCTAGCCGACGGTTGGCGCAAAGGCCCAGAGGTAGATAAAGGTGATCGCTGGGCGCCCAGTGAAGTGGGTGGTGCAGTAAAAACCTTGCTAGAACAGGCAGTTCCGGCTCAGAAAGTGTATGGTAGCTGATTTTATCCTTAGATCTTTATAAACAGGAGAGTTACTACCATGAAAGCCCCCTTTATTGCAGCTTTACTCTTGGCAACGGCGAGCAGTTCGGCACTGGCTGGCGGCGTCGCGTTTCGTTTTGGCGCTGATACCTTTGGCGTTTCGCTTGCCGGCGATATGAGCCCAGAGAGTAGTGCGCAACTGGATTGGTTTCACCATGAAGACGATGCCGACATGGTTGCGCTGGGCTTATACGCCAACGGTCAGCGCGGTGCGCTTACTGGCCGCGTCGGTGCAAAGGCAATTGCTTTGGACGGCGACGACACCGATATAAACGGTGGTGCAGTGGCCTTTGGCGGCGATTTGAGCCTGCCATTAAACGAAATCGTACGCCTGCGGGCGGGTTTATATTACGCGCCAGAGGCCTCCAGTTTCGGCGATATTGAAGGTTACGACGAGTGGTCGGTGAGTGCCGAATTTAGTTTGTTCCAAAATTCGGCTATTCAAGTTGGTTACGGCAGCATGGATTTTGATGCCGATATTGGCAAAAGATTTGAATTTGAAGACGGCGCCTTTGTGCGTTTGCAGCTGCGTTTGTAATGCTATCGCGCTTATTGCTTGAGCGATAAGCGCTATTACATCACTGCCGTGAAAGCCGCCGTCGTGTTTCGGAGACAGTATGGATTTCGCATTTACTGAAGAACAGCAAATGATACGCGACACGGCGGCGGCGTTTTTAAAAGCCTCGTCGTCCAGTGCGGCAGTGCGCACCGCGATGGTCAGTGACAAAGGTTTCGATCCCGCGCTGTGGCAAAGCATTTGTGCCGATATGTATTGGCAGGCACTGCATATCCCTGAACAATACGGTGGCATGGGGCTAGGCTATGTTGAACTCGTGGCCGTGCTGGAGCAAATGGGGCGCTACCTGCTTTGCGCGCCGTATATGTCGAGCGTTGCTATGGCTACTAACGCCCTGTTAGTGGCGGGCACCGACGCACAAAAAACGCTGTATTTACCGCAAATAATCGAAGGCAAAATCGCCAGTCTCGCGTTTAACTCTGCAAACCGCAATTGGGATGCATGCGCGGTATCGGTGACCTATCGCCGCGACGGCAATGATTTTATTCTCAATGGCAACTACCGTTACGTGTTAGATGGCGATAACGCCGATGTTATGGTATTTGCGGCAAGAGAAGAGGGCAGTGTTGGCGAAAATGGCATTAGCCTTTTTGTCTGTCCTACGGATCTAAATGGTATTGAACGTGCTGCTTTACCCACTATGGATCAAACCCGCCGCCAGGCGACTATTACGGTCACCAATCTGCGCCTAGACGAAAGCACTGTCATGGGCGATCTCGGTAAGGCGGCTAAGCATTTAAATAAAATATTAGATCTAGCCACCATCGCTCTGGCCGCCGAACAAGCCGGCGGCATGCAGGAAGTGCTGGATATGTCAGTGGAATACAGTAAAAGTCGCAGCCAATTTGGTCGCACGATTGCGGGATTCCAAGCGATTAAACACAAGGCCGCCGACATGATGCTACGCGGCGAAGTTGCCCGTTCGGCGGTTTATTACGCCGCGTGTATTGCCGACGAAGCCCTGAACGACGGCCCCCTCGCCAATGAATTAAGCGAAGCCGCCAGTATCGCTAAATCCCACTGCTCAGAAGCCTATTTTAAAAATGCCGGTGAAGCGCTACAGATTCACGGTGGTGTGGGCTTTACCTGGGAATACGACGTGCATCTGTATTTCAAACGCGCTAAAGCGAGTGAACATTTTCTCGGCGATAGCGGTTATCACCGCGAGCGCGTAGCGAAGATACTACTTGATTAGTCGGACGTCTGAAGTCGGATGTCGGAGGAAAGCAAATAGCGGTGCTTTATCTTCCGACGTCAGACACCCGACGTCCGACGCGCTTGTAAACTAATTTGAGCATGACATTATGAAATTACAATTCAGCCCTGAAGACGAACAATTCCGCGCCGAGATTGCAGGCTGGTTAGCGGACAATTTAGTTGGTGAGTTTGCCCAGCTGAAATTCCGTGGCGGCCCGGGTGATGAACACATGTTCCCTGAGGAGCGTAAGGCGTGGGAGCGCAAGCTCGCCGAAGGCGGTTGGACCTGTGTGGGGTGGCCGAAGGAAGTCGGCGGGCGTGGTTTATCAATTGAACAGCAGGTCATCTTTTTTGAGGAATACGCACGGGCTGGTGCACCGGGGCGTATGGGGCATATCGGTGAGGGCTTAGCGGGGCCAACGCTGATTGCCTTTGGTAGCGAAGAACAAAAAAGCAAATATTTGCCCGGTATTTTGTCCGGCACTGAATTCTGGTGCCAGGGATACTCGGAGCCAAGCGCCGGTTCAGATTTAGCCAATGTTAAAACCAAGGCGCGCTTCGACGAAGCCAGTGGCAAGTGGTTAATCAATGGTCAGAAGGTCTGGACCTCATTGGCTCACGAGTCTGAATACTGCTTTGTGATTGCCCGTACGGACCCTGAATCTAAAGCCCATAAAGGCTTGGGTTTTTTCTTGATAAAAATGGATCAACCCGGCGTAACCGTTCGCCCGATTGAACAAATCACCGGCACCTCTGAATTTAACGAAGTGTTTTTTGATGATGCAGAGTGCGCGGCCGAGGATATTGTCGGCCAGCCTGGCGACGGTTGGAAAGTGGCCATGGGTCTGCTGGGATTTGAGCGCGGCGTGTCTACCTTAGGCCAGCAAATGGCCTTTCAAAATGAATTGAATGAAGTTGTTAAACTCGCTAAAGAAAATGGCGCGGCTAAAGATCCGCTAATCCGCCAACGCATTGCCGACGCCCATATTGGCCTAAAGATAATGCGCTATAACAGCCTGCGTATGCTCTCTGGCGGCAGCGACGGTAGCCTACAAAAAGAAGCGCTGATTTATAAATTGTACTGGGCCACTTGGCACCGCGACCTTGGCGAACTCGCCGTGGATATACTTGGCCCCGAAGCGGATATCCTAGCCGACGCCCCCTATGAATTAAATCGCTTGCAGTCGCTATTCTTGTTCACAAGATCGGACACTATTTACGGCGGTACTAACCAAATTCAGCGCAATATTATAGCCGAGCGGGGCTTGGGAATGCCGAAGGAATTGAGGCCTGCTTGAGGTGGGAGACGCTGGACGGGAGACGCAAAGGCGGAGAAGGTTGCGTAATTGCTCTAGCGTCATACCTGCGCAGGCAGGTATCCAAGTGAGCGAAGCGAATGCTTTTGCTATGAAACGCTGGACGGGAGACGGGAGACGGGAGACGGGAGACGCAAAGGCGGCAAGGTAGCGCAATCACTCTAGCGTCATACCTGCGAAGGCTGGTATCCAGATGAGCGAAGCGAATGGCTTAAGCGAATAGCCAGTGTGCAGGCTTAGTGGTAAGTGGACTCCTGCCTACGCAGGAGTGACGGTGGATATAGATAGATGTCACCGTTGAGTCCTACTTGCGAAGGCAGGTATCCAGGTTAGCGAAGCGAATGCTTTTGCTATGAAACGCTGGACGGGAAACGGGAGACGCAAAGGCGGCAAGGTAGCGCAATCACTCTAGCGTCATACCTGCGTAGGCAGGTATCCAGATGAGCGAAGCGAATGGCTTAAGCGAATAGCCAGTGTGCTGGCTTGGTGGTAAATGGACTCCTGCCTACGCAGGAGTGACGGTGGATACAGATAGATGTCACCTTTGAGTCATACCTGCGCAGGCAGGTATCTAGGTGAGCGAGGCGAATGGTGTAAGCGAATAGTCAGTGTGCTGGCTTGGTGGTAAGTGGACTCCTGCCTACGCAGGAGTGACGTTGGATATAGATAGATGTCACCGTTGAGTCATACCTGCGTAGGCAGGTATCCAAGTGAGCGAAGCGAATGCCTTTGATATGAAACGCTGGACGGGAGACGCAAAGGCGGCAAGGTAGCGCAATCACTCTAGCGTCATACCTGCGAAGGCAGGTATCCAGGTGAGCGAAGTGAATGGTTTAAGCGAATAGCCAGTGTGCTGGCTTGGTGGTAAGTGGACTCCTGCCTACGCAGGAGTGACGTTGGATACAGATAGATGTCACCGTTGAGTCATACCTGCGAAGGCAGGTATCCAGGTGAGCGAAGCGAATGCTTTTGATATGAAATGCTTGACGAGAGAAGGAAGACGCTTGGGCCGATTGTTTTGCGTTGACCGTCTCCCGTCTAGCGTCTGAATAGAAATGTTAAAACACAAATTAACCATAGATATAGCGATGACGGACAATGCTAAGAATTGAACTTTGCGTCTCCCGTCTCCCATTTAGCATCAAGCGGAGCAATCAATGAACATCAAAGTCCCAGAATACGTTAAAGGCCACGGCTTATTAAAAGGTAAGTCGGTACTCATTACCGCAGCGGCGGGAGCGGGTATTGGCTTTTCGGCGGCGCAGCGCGCCATTGAGGAAGGGTGTCGCGGTATCGTGATTTCCGATATCCACGAAGGCCGTTTGAATGCCTCGGTTGAAAAATTGAAAGCGGAAACCGGCTGCGAGCAGGTCTATGGCAAAGTCTGTAACGTTGCTGTTGAAGACGACGTGCAGGCACTAATCAATACCGCCGAGGAGTTGCTGGGCGGCGTAGATGTGCTGATCAATAACGCGGGTTTGGGCACGACAAAACTGCTTATCGAGATGGAAGACCCCGAGTGGAATAAGGTGATCGACGTTACGCTCAACGGCACCATGCGCATGACCCGTTACATGATGAAGGTCATGAAAACCCGTGGTGAGGGCGTTATCGTTAATAACGCCTCGGTACTCGGTTGGCGTGCCCAAAAAGAACAAGCCCACTACGCTGCAGCCAAAGCGGGGGTAATGGCCCTGACCCGCTGCGCCGCCTTAGAAGCCGCCGACTTCGGTGTGCGCATCAATGCGGTAGCGCCTTCCTTGGCGGTTCACGCCATGTTGAAAAAATCAGCACCGGAAGAATTGTTGGCGGAACTTGAGGCCCGCGAAGCCTATGGCCGCGGCGCGGAAGTATGGGAAGTTGCCAATATTATGATGTTCCTCGCCTCGGATTATTCCAGTTATATGACCGGCGAAATTGTAAGTTGCTCGTCACAGCGAGCGTAATGTTCGTCAGACGCCCGACGTCGGACGTCTGACGATTCAGCGCCTGATTAAATATTGCGAATTAAAATGCAAAATCAAATTTCAAAAAGGATACAAAACCATGAGAGAAGCTGTCATCGTTTCAACTGCCCGCACGGGTATGGGTAAATCATTTCGCGGCGCCTTAAACAATACCGAAGCACCGGCTATGGGCGGTCATGTGGTGCGCGCAGCGGTTGAGCGCGCGGGTATTGATCCGGCGTCTGTTGAAGATGTGATCTTTGGCGCTGCTGCCCAGCAGGGTACTCAAGCTTATAACCTTGGACGCTTGTGCGCCGTTGCTGGCGGTCTGCCAGACAGTGTTCCGGGCATGGCTATAGAGCGTCAGTGCTCGTCGGGTTTGATGTCCATTGCCTGGGCTGCTAAATCGATTATGTGTAATGAAATGGATATTGCCGTTGCTGGCGGTTTAGAATCTATTTCACTTGTTCAGACTAAGCATAAAAATTCACATCGTAATGTTTCACAGACGGTATTGGATATCGACCCCACTGCTTACATCCCAATGATTGAGACCGCTGAGATCGTTGCCGATCGTTATGGCGTCAGCCGTGAAGCTCAGGATCTGTACTCCCTGCAAAGCCAACAGCGGGTCGCGGCCGCGCAGCAAGCGGGTCTGTTTGCCGACGAAATTGTGCCCTTTAAGGCCAGTATGTCGGTGTTCAACAAAGAAACTAAAGAGACCACATTCAAAGATTTGCTGTTGGAGAAGGACGAGTGTAACCGTCCTACTACCACGCTTGAAAGCTTGTCAGCATTGGAGCCGGTTTGGAAAGACGGCCAATGGGTAAAGCAAGGTCGCTTCATTACCGCCGGTAACGCATCTCAGCTTTCTGATGGCGCCTCAGCCTGCGTTGTCATGGACCGCAAATTAGCTGAACAACAAGGTTTGGCGCCCTTAGGCTTATATCGTGGTTTGGCCGTTTCGGGTTGCAAGGCGGACGAGATGGGCATTGGCCCAGTCTTCGCTGTACCTAAGCTATTAAAGCGCGCGGGTTTAAAAGTCAGCGATATCGGTTTGTGGGAATTGAACGAAGCTTTTGCGGCGCAGGTAATCTACTGCCGCGATCAACTGGGCATCGACAATGACAAACTTAACGTGAATGGCGGCGCTATCGCCATTGGTCATCCTTTCGGCATGAGCGGCGCGCGCATGGTTGGCCACGCACTGCTTGAAGGTAAACGTCGCGGTGTTAAATACGTGGTTGTTACCATGTGCATTGGCGGCGGCATGGGCGCGGCGGGTTTATTTGAAGTACTGTAAAGCATTATAAAATGCCGAAAAGGCAGGAAAGGGAAGCCGCTGTAGCGCAAGCTGCAGCGGTTTTTTTATGCCGAAGATTGCCGCAATAAGAACGCGCTGAGTAAATAATGCAGATCTAAATGTAGCCTGTTAACGTAGGTGCTACACATAAAGATATAACTACAATGTAAAACAGAAAGGACGGCAATGATGATCACAATATACCACCTGGGCGCATCGCAATCGGATCGGATTGTGTGGCTGATGGAAGAGCTGAATCTACCTTATAACTTAGAATGGTTTGATCGCGGCGCAGATATGCTGGCGCCGCCGGAATACCGCGCCTTACACCCAGTGGGTACATCGCCAATTATTCGCGATGGCGAGCGAGTTATGGCGGAGTCTGCGGCGATTGTTGAGTATATTAGCCAGCGCTACGGTCAGGCGAAGCTGAGTATTGCCCCAGACCACGAGTGTTACCCAGATTATCTGTACTGGATGCAATTCAATAATAATTTACAGCAACTGTTTTTCACCAAATTGGGCATGGGTGAGGGTGGCGGCGCGGTCGATATTATTAAGGCAATGACCAAACGCCGTGAAGATGCTTACTACCATTATTTGAACGACAGACTTGCGGAGTCGGCCTACTTGGCGGGGCCAGAGTTCAGTTGCGCCGATATTATGGTAATGTTTAATTTAACGGCATTGCCGCTATTTGGCGGCCGCGGTATTGATGACCTTGAACATGTTAAAGCTTATGTAGATCGCGTTTCTCAGCGTCCAGCGTATATTAAGGCGATGGCGATTGCTGGGCCTGCGGCGGCAAGACCAGCCTAGTGTCGTCTTTACGCTTAACGTCGCCAGCACTTGGCGACGGTATAAGCAGACGCGGCCGAGTCTAAAGACAGCGTCCCAGACTGGTTAATCTGAAAGTTTCCGCACTTATCACCCGCCATGCTTCCAGTGCGGCTTGCCCGCAATGTGTAAGTATTGGCGGAGGGCGTGCCGGTAACGGCAATAGTGTAATAGCTCGCACCACTGTTGGGGACGCGAGTCGGGTATATCGCCGGTAGGCTGCCGCTGCTATTAATATAGCGGCCGTTGACGCTGTAATAGCGCTCCAGGGCTTGGGCTGCCTCTTGTAATGCTCCTGCGGCGTCATTGCGACGGGCTTTGGCGACTGATTCTTGATAAGACGGATAGGCAATACCGGCTAATATGCCGACTATGGCAATAACAATTAAGAGTTCGATTAAGCTAAAGCCGAGGGTGTGCTTTGATACAATGAATCGGGCGCAGCGGTCAATGAGTGTTTTTTTCATCGCAGCTGCCACCAAGATTGCCGCCCCAATTCCTTGCCGGTTCCGCGCTCTAGGGTAAGGCCAATACTTCCGCGGGAGCCGGAGGTGTATTTGTACTCTTTTTCACCGGCGCCAATAATGCCTGGTTGGGAGATTAATTGGTCAAATTTTTTGCCGCTCGGTGGGAAGAAATCGCCATTAATATTGACCATATCATCGTCATTAATTAAGCCGTCGCCATTGATGTCGAGCACGGTATTGGCGAGGCGACCACCAGTGATGGTGTCGATTTCCATTAGGTGGCTGGTGCCACCGAAGTTGCAGGGGTCTGCTGAGGGAATCAGTGTGTTGAAAATAACGCGGCCATTGCGCAATATGGCTTGATCGGTGACCCGCTCCCCAGCGCCATTGGTGGCGTTGGGGTTTTTTAGGTCGAGAACCCAACCTTTTTTGGCGCTGTAGTTTACGGCAGTGTCCGACACTACCCGCACAGGAAACTCGGCGGTGCCGCCGCGCAGTGTGGGGGTAGCCTCGTAAATAATACTTTGCAGCTGCAAATCGCTACGTGCGCTGATTCGGCTGCCGTTGTCTCGAATACCGTAAAAGCTTTGCAGTTGTGGCGAGCTACTGACTACTGAATCGCCCTGTTCAAAATATTTGCCGGTGCCGAAGTAAATCATAATACCGCCGTCGGGGTGACGGCCAGATGTCATGGCGGCCGTGATCGCCTGCCTGTTGCCGTCAACATCTTTCGCAACGAATAATGGTGCGGGATCACTGCCGGTTTTAAACGCGGAATCCCACTGGCTGCTGTTGGTGGCGCTCAGATCAAATTTCCAAACATTTCCGCTGAGGTCGCCAGCATAGACATAGTCGGTAATGCGGTCGTTGTCAGTGTCTACGGCCAAGATGTCGCCGAGGCCGTTGTCGGCGCCATCGATTTTGGTGTCCAGCGCTGTAATCAAGGCGCCGGTATTAAGATTCACCACAAACAATTTTACGGTGTCGTCGCTATTGTAGCCGTTGCCAAAAATCGCTACCCAGTCGCCCGTGGCGAGACGAGTGAGTACTGGATTGCTCATGCTTAAGCCCAGTTTGTTAGTGGCGGTCGGCGCAGTATGAAAATCCCAAAGAATATCGTTGGTGTCGATATTGGCGGGGTCACTAACATCAATAGCAAAGACCGATCCGCCGCCGGCGCCGCTAGCACCGACTAATACAGAACGCCATGCATCGTTCCAATAGGCATCAATAACAAGGGGGGAACCGTCTACAAAGAATTTGTGCTCGTAGTCGGGCTTGGTCAATGTGTATAAGGCGCTGTACGCGCGTTTGGGAATATAGGCAAATTCTTCGGCGCCGGTATTGGCATTAAAACCGTGTAGCATACCGTCGTTGGCGCCAACAAATAGCATAGCCGGTTTGGCTTTTTTTGCGGAAAGATAGGCTGCGTAACTACTGCCTTCGGTACCGGACAAACGCGAAAACCCGTAGTTCTGGTCCCAGTGGAAATATGGGTTAGAGTGGACAATATCACCGAGCAAGTGTGAGCGAATGCGATAGTCGGGATTAGTGCCTTCTAAGCTCCTGTCGCCACGCAGCCAGTTGACTCGTCGTGGTCCCTCTATTGCCGCGTCAGCTGACGTCAGGTCGGCGGTAAGCGCTGATTTTTCAGCAGTGGCAAGGTTCGCCCAGGTGAAATTAACGGCACTGTCGGACCACGTGAGTATGTTGCGGTCACCGTGAGAGGCAATGCCATTACTGGTGTTACTGTCCCACTTTACGTCGGCTAAGGCGCCATCGCTGGCGACTTCATAGGCCAATATTTGCCCAGACCAGTCACGGCTGTCATAACGCGCTTGAAATATTAAGGTGTCGGAATCTAAACGAGTGGAGTTGCTGGCAATAGCGGATGACGAGCCAATTGACTGGAGAATACGGGTGATTGCCGATTTTAATTTAGTGGCAATTTCTACTGGCTTACTGGCAATAAGGAGCGCGCCGCGACCATTAATTGTGGCGTGCCACAGGTCGTCGATTGCGGTTGGGCTGCGGTTTTCAAAGGTGGTGTGCCAGTTAGGGGCATTTGCATACGGGTCTGCCGGATTGTCTGGGTCGTATAAAATGCCACCGGTACCCAAGGTGACGGCATAAGTGAGCATATGTAAATTGGTTTTGCAGTCTAAAGCGGGTGGCCTACTTTGTCGGTTACAGGCCGCCGCCACGGGCACTTGGCCGGTGGGGAGGTCTGAACGCAAGTGATTGTCGTAATATTTCATGGCGATATCGGCCATGGTAGAACTCGCGGAGTCTTGGTAGGGCGCGCCTTTACCGCCGTCTTCATTGTCGACGCCGCTAATGCTGCTTACATTGCTGTAGCCATCAGTAAAGAGGATGGCGGCATTAGCTTGGCAGGCGTGGGTGATGGGAGCGCCATTATTTGAGCGCTGAAATTGCTGGCCAGCGTGATTGAGTGCTTCGCGATTTGGAGTGCCGCCGCCATTCCCGCCGCGGGAATAAATTGTGTCGTAGAAACTATTGCGCTCACTGTTAGTCGCCAATGTTTTCATACTGATACTGTTGCGATTATTTATAGTGAATTCGCCAACCCGCGCATTATTAACATCAAAAAAAGACAGGGCAACACCGGCACGGGTTGCTAAATGACGTTTGCGATAATAAGAAAACCAATTGGCAAAGTTCTGCATCATGGCACTGTAGTTTGCGGTTGACGAAAAATTCGCCGATTTAATTTCGTAGCCATACAACACTGTTGTGCTGTCGGGTGCATAGCCAGTGAGTGTGGTGCCGGTAAAACCGTAGCTACTAGATAGTGGGTCGGTTAAATAGAATGTGGCAGGGTAGTACTTAACTTTTGTTTTAGAATCTGAGGCATTATCGCCATTAGGCAATTTCATGCCCGGATAAAATTTGAATTTGTGATTATCGTTGCCGTTGTCTATGTCCCTAGTCAAATCAAAGGTAAATGTGCCATGAGTGGGGTCGCTGGGCGCGCTGCTTGGTGAAATATTGCTGAACGTTGTTGAGCCGACACTTGGCCACGGTACGTAGGTATCTTCTGGGTTGAAGTAGGCTTTGTTGTAATCCGGTGAGCGGGCAAAGGCGAATTGCGCGGTCGGCGGTACGGCGTAGTGATCATCGCTACTATCGTTGTAAACACGGTTGCCAGTGCCAGTGCCATTGGGGAAAAGGTAAACGTATTTTTTCCAAGTACCGTTTGCGCCACCCACCTTATTAAAATTAAGCACGCCAGCAGTGATGACATCGTCCTTATCTCGGCCGACAAAACTCTTGCTCCCGGTATGCCACCACAGCGCGCCATCGTTGGTGGGCATAAGGAGTTCCGCATCCATGCTGCCCGAGTCGTCAATCGCCATGATGATATTCGGACTTACACCAGTAGCAAACGATAACGGAGTGTTTGCAATATTGAGTGTAGCTAAGCCCTTAGGCGAGATAGTGGTGAGCAGTATTGGCCCAATAATAAGCAGTAAACAGCGTAAGCCAGCTTTAGCGATCATGTTTGATTCTCGTTTTTTTATTCGCGGCGATAAATTGTGCGCAGTACCACTATTGATCTGTCACTGACGCCAAAACCGCGTGCGGTGATGCGGTAATTGGTAATGACTTTTACGGGCTTGCCAGCGTCGAGCGCAGCAAGGGGGTCATCAAGCTGTGTAAGTTCTTCAAGGTAAAATTGCGGTGCGCTGGAGACTCCACTTATACCGCTGGCAGTTCGCCAGCCGGTGGAGGCAATATCATTCCAGTCGGGTGGTGTGCATTCAACGCCGTTACCGCTGCATTGCTTGTATAAACCGTTGCTGCCGTTAAAGGGCCCAACTGCCGTGGCCTGCAAAACTTTTTCGCCTTCGCGCAGCGCGGCTTCAGCAGCTTGGAATGCGGAATTGGTGTCTCTTGCATTACCGGCCATACGCTCTTGCAAGGTGGTGGACTGCAGCGCGCTGGCGCAAATAATAGTGAGAATCAGCATGAAAACGAGACTGATAAGCAGTGCGGCACCCCGTTGCGATGAGGGATTAATTTGGCTCATGGGTTTGTCCTGTTGTCCCATAGCGGCGACTCTCATGGCAGGCGATTACGAATTGCGACGGCGGTGCGATATACCTGGCGCAGGCGTTGGTCACTGGCAACGGCGGCGCCATTGAATTCCAGATTGTTTTGCACAAACTCGCCGGAGGAGCCAACGATATTGTCATCTAGGCTGTGCATAAGTAATTCGATGCGAATACTTAGTACGGCCGCCCAGTTGCTCACGTCGGCGGCGCTGCGATAAACATCAATATTGCGGTCATCATTGGTGTCTTCACCATAGCTGATTTGCATGTTTTCAACGCCTTCGACAAGCTCGGTGGCTGCCGGGGCCGCACCGCTGCCGAGGCTGCGGGCCTGAACCCATAGCGAGTGAATGGGATTGCCCGCTGCTGTGGTGCGATTGGTGTCGCGAATAAAATAGGCCAGTGATTGAAAGCCCATGACTTCGGCATCGGTGCCGTAGATCTTGCTTAGTCGGTTTGGCGTATTGTTGTTGCTCGCGTGGGCGATGGTCACCCTACTATTATTGTTGCCGTTGCCGTTGCCGTTGCCGTTGCCGTTGCCGTTGGATACGTTTGTCGCTCTAAACAGGTCGGCGGTGATGCAGTCTGTAACAAACACAAGGTCATTAGCGCCAATACCTGCTGGGTTGGCGCTAATTTGAATATTGGCATTATCCTGATCGACGTTGCCCACTAAATTAACGGCGGGTGAGGCGGCGCGCTGAATAATAACAACGTCGGTATTTTCAACCGCATCGTAATCATTGCCGGCACTGATATTGTCTTGCCCGACCAAGACACCGGCAGCTGAAAAATTAAAGTCGCTCGGCAGGTTCTTGGCAATGATATTGACCGGAATGCGCTCTAGGTTTGGGCAACCCATATAGCCCGCCATGCGGAGATCTCGGGTAAGAAAACTCACCGCAATGCGGCCGCTCTCTTGGAGTTGTCCTGCGGCTTCTAATACGCGCTGACTGCGCTGGCTGGCGAGAGTGACCTGAATGACAGCGGCGCTTAAAAATAGCCCCAAGGTCATGGCGATCATCAGTTCAACAATGCCGAAACCGGCCTGTGCAGCTCGCGTCATAGACTTGCCCTCATAGCTCAGTTGTAAACACAAATGACTGGAGGTGGGTGCCATTGGCATCGGCCTGCCTGCTACTGCTAATACGGCTCTCGTCCCACTGTACGACGATGGTAAAAATATTGCCGCTTCGGGCGACGCTGCCATCGCCCTCGCTTAAATAGGAGGTCAGCGCATTGAACCAGTCATGTAGATCAACTTCAGCAATGGTGCTGGGCGTGCCGGTGGGTGCGTTAGCGCTAAGGGTAATATCGTAGTGGCCCGATAATGCTGCCGTGCGATTGGCACGCATGCGGTCCGCGATTTCATACGCCAACATAGTGGCGTGAGAGCGCACGTCAGATGTCTGATTAAATTTAATGGTATTGATATGAGTGGCGACGGTGCCCATGACGCCGAGGGCTGTAATCAGAAGAGCGATTAAAACTTCAATTAAACTAAAGCCATTCGAGTTTTGGCGTGTCGGCATAGCAAATTCCATTTGCAGTGTGGATACGTCGTTACATGTAAATACAGCGATCCGAGTTTGTTATGGCAGGCTACTTCCTGTACTGCCATATTGCTTGTTACAGCAGCCAATTTACTTGCTGCACTTCATACATAATGCATTTTTATTTACGTTAACGCATAAATTTTTGTAGCGCAGATTCTGGCAGAGGTTTGCGGTGCTTGTCTACCGTATGATTTCTTAGTGTGACCTTAGCCACACTTATTCGGCTCAGTATTACACAAAAGAGTCTTACGACATTCCAGAACAAGCTTATTGCTTGGCGCCTTGGTCTGTGATGTTGCGGCCAGCATAGTAATAAAAAAGGCCAATACCGGAATGGGTATTGGCCTTTGAATTTGCGCCTATTAACTATTGCAGTGCTTTTGTCCTATTTGCTTTAGTTGTGATCGGCGTCATTTATGGTATTGCTGGCAGTTGCGGGCAGAGATCATCACGAGTCACGCCGTTAACGTTTAGTACCGCACTTATTGGGTATAAAAAATGCGACTTCTGACATTTTGCCGAGGGCTCACGACGTGGACATTCGTGGGGGTCATCGTTGCTTTGCCCGGCTGGCATCGATTCTGGGTTACGCGGAGGAACGTTGCCGATAGGTGCCGGCAAGGTGCTTTGGGTTGCGCAGCGGTCATCGGGCGCGGCATCCCACGAGGCATCGAAAATGGCCAGCGCAGAACCGAAGTACTGCTTGTCAATGTACTGCGCACCACTGGCAACGGTGAGGTCGTCAAGTAGCGCGTATTCCTGCTCATCGGGGTGACGGTTGGGAAACGCTAAATCTTGACGGTCAACACCTGCATGAATAGTACGTGCCATTACATCGGCGCTCCACATAGTGACCTGATGATCAGAGAAGCCAACTTGCAATAAAAGTTCGTTGTCAGGTGTATTGGGGTAGGGCGTATTGCTTGAACTGGCGGTACCCATATGGTGGGCGTAGCCGTTGTTTTCAGCGCGCTCCCAGAGCATCTCCATTAAAGAGAACACCAAACTGCGATCGAGGTCATCGTGATATGCGAGATTTAAGGGAATGGCGTAAATGTCAAAATCCACGCTGCGTCTCAGCAGGGTTGAATAATTCATACCCGGCACGCCCAGTACCCCGCGATTAACATCGCGAGATACCGCAACAACCGCGCCGCCCATAATGCCGCCCTGGCTGTTGCCGTCGTAGTAGACTTCGTTAGTGGTAAATAATGCTTTGCCATCGCCATCTTGGAATGCAGGCTGCGCGGCAAAACCCTCGGGGTGTTTCATGGCACGGGCCAAGAACATCATGTTCAGCATGCCCTGCTGAGAGCTGTCGGTAAGTGAGGGTAGATTAGAAACATCCAGCAATATTGCGACGATGCTTGCGATATCCCCCTCGGAAAAGCCAAACCAATCGACCGCGCAGAACATCATATTATGGGCATCGGCCATGTCGGCCACATGCCCCGAGTTCACTTCGCCACGACTGCCGAGTAAACCGTGCCCGTAGAGTGAAGGCCGTGCCGGGCTAATAAGGGCCGAGTTTGGAATATTACAAATATACTTGCGGGTCATGGTGGCTTGCGGGCTAGCTCTATCGGGCAAGCCATCGCCAAACACGGATCGCGAGTCCGGTGCATCGGTGGGATTATAGAAAAAGCGATTTGGCGGTGCACTCACGGCGCGGCCGAACTCCGGTGCGTCGGGATCAAACGGCAGACAAATGTCACGCAGGTCCCCGGCAAAGGAACGACACTGGTTGTAAAGTTCTGCAAGTGCTGCGGGGTAGTCCTCGCGCAAACGATTAAATAATTCGTTGAATTCTCCGCCTTCAAGTGGCGAGGGGTCGCTTGGCATTATATAGCTGGGCACGGTAATCGTGCCTTCTATGCGCCGCGCAATCCGTGTATGGGGGGCGTCAATGCGACTGTCGACGGTAATGGTCGGCGCCTGTCCCATTTCGTAGCCAGCTTGACCCGGTAATAGATTCACGGTTTCGCCAAGTGTCGCAAAGGCGTCATCACGAATATGCAATAAGCGGCCAGCTAGGCTGCGCTCGCTGGCAACGGTAAAATCCCAGGCCAGGTAGAGTTCGTCGCGATGAATATCCTGAGGTAAATAATCAAAGACCTGGGTTTCTAATTGCGCGCAACGGTCCTTGAGCTGCGGAAGTAGAGTGGCGTCGCCGTCGCGACACATACGAAAAGCCGGGCCAGCCGCAATGGTTTCGCCGCTATTATTTTTTAATTTGCGCAGCGCAACAATATAACGAGTGCTCTCTTCAAAGTTTTGCGCGGGGCGAATAATCAGCGCAGGCCGTGTTTCGCCTTTGGTCGGCGGCGACGGTATAGGTTGATCGGTTTCGGGTATTTTGCCCTGAACAAAAACGCCCGCGTTCAAATCAATTTCTGCCCAGATCGGATGGCGCTCGCCCGTCGCTGTATTAATGACCACTATTGGCGCGTCGCTGGCGGTGTAATCGGCCAAGCGAGTAATGGGCACTGCGCCTTCAATGGGGCCGATGGGTTTGCCGCTTTGGTCTTTGACGGTAGCAATATCCGGAACATAGGTCAGGATCATTTGACCAGGAGAGAAGCCGTCGTTGCGGTTCCACTCAGTAGGGTCAATTGGTTTCCCTGCAACATTGCGCGGCATCGCTAAGGGATTAAAGTTTACCCGGCGGCCGGTGCCGCCCATGTCGGCCGATTGCGGCGAGCCGACCTGGGCCTGGGTGGTGTATTGATCGCTCGGGAAGGGGAATAGGCAATGTGCCGGGTCGAGTACATCACAGCCCTGTACACTGGCTTTTGCTGCTTCCAGTAACAAGGTGCTGTTGTCTGCTGACAAGGCGCCAGTGTTATTGACTAAGTTGTACAGCTGATTCACAGCAGACTGCAGTTCCTCGCCGACCAGTGGTGTTTCGCTAAGGCAGGGGCCATCGTCGGGCACGCAGACTTTGAATTCAGCTAGGCTCGGGGCTGGCGAGAATACATTGCTGGGCTTGCCTAGTTCGGGTTGCGGGTCACCATTGCTGTCGACACTGTACAAGGGCAAATCTACGGTGCCATTGACGGTGACCGCTGCAATGCTAGCATCGCGGGAGAATGTCGCAACAAATTGCACGTGCTGACCAAAGAGCAGAAGCGCGATGCTATCGCCAGGTAGTAAACGTTCGGCAACGCCGACCAAGTCGACACTGTGCTCGCCTAAGCCACGCAGTGGCGTGAGCTGGTCGTCGATCAGTTCCCAGTTAGCGGTTCCGGCATACTTTATACCCAGGCCAGCAAAGATAATGCTGTCGCAGCCAGTGGTATTGGTGCCAAGGTCGGGGGAATCGCAATTGAATGCTGTTTCATTGATGCTTGCAGGCGCCGCAATGTTAACGTTCAAATGCGCGATACCCGCAAGAATGGTTTCGTTCAAAATCTCGCCGAGTTCAACTGCTACCGGTGCTGCGCCAGCCACATTAGTGGCGGCGGCATAGCCGTTAGGCACTGGTGTGGCAGTATTCACTGCGCGAGTGCTGAAGTTGCTGCTAGGGGCGCTGAGATTTGGTTGCGGTGCCAATAGTGCGGTGCCGTCAAAGTAAACCGTGTCGCCGTTGCCAAGTACCATGCACACGTCGTCAAGGGCCACCAGGCTTTGCGCTGGACGCAATTTGCTATTGAACCATTTCAGTTCGTCTGTGCTGCAGCCAGGGCCACCAACCGGTGTTGCTGGGCCGTCTGGGGCTTGGGCGTAGGATAGTGCGTGACCGCCGGTGTGGGTGTAAAGATTTACGTCGGCACCCGCCGCGGTCAGACACTGCAGATTCCACCACGCTTCATTGAAGTTAAATAAGGTGTCGGGCATGCCTTGGGTGAGTAAAACGCTCACACCGCTTAGGTAATTAGCTGCAGAACCGTTAGGCAAGGCCAATGCACTTGGATCAAAGTCACCGTCGAGTAGCATCGCTATGGTGTCGGCAGGGTATTGTTTGTAAGGCATGCTGGGTAGGCCAGCCGCCTGACACCAGTAGCCCAAGCCGTGAAATTGGAACCAATCGAGGGCGCTGCGCGGGAACTCATTACTTGAGACGCCCCGAGCGAGCGTTTCTTTGATAAAGGGGTCTTGCCCGCGATTATCCGGTGTTTGGCCATTGCTCAAACCAACACCGTAGCTTGCGCTTTCACCAAGCCCCACCAGTGCCGCTGTCCACATCGATTTAACGGTATCGCCTGGGTTTAATGAATTACGCAAATCATGCCAGGTTATATCGGGTTGCAGTGCATCGAGACGCTTTTTCTCATCAACAGTGAGCAGCAGTAGCTGGTAGCCACCGCCGTAACTCCCACCCGTGGCACCGACCAGTAAATTGTCGCCACCGGCTACACTCTCGCCAGACGTTGGCCGTGCAACAAAGGCACCGCTCGCGTCATTTTTCCACGCGAGATAATCAAGGTTTTGTTCAGCCCAATCTAATATGGCGAGTAAATATTGCCCTTCAAATTCCGGGTCCATAACTCTGATGGTGCCGGAGCTGGCGCCAAAGCCGCGTTGATCAATACTGATAACCGTGTAGCCGTCGTTGCGATACTCAGCAAAACCCGACTCGCTGCGTGAGCCACCGTAGCCATGCCCTTGCAAAAGCAGAGGGTGGGCTGCAGTCGCGCGGTTGCTACAATCGAAGTTTGTTGGTTCCAGCACTTGAAAACTGACCACCTGATTAATGCCGTCATGATCCACTAGCGGCAGCTGAACGTGGTAGCTGCGATTGCCTTGCAGATTGCTCTGCTGCTCGCAAGATGCATTCTGTACCTGTGGCGGGGCGACTTCACCAATATCACCAAATACCGAACACATGCCGTCGGGAAACCCGGCGGCAAGGCACTGGCTGGCGAGCGGCGTATTGGGGTTTACTAACTCGCAGAACATAGCGGCGTCTTCGCCGCCAAACTCATGGCAGCGGTCAGCGTATTCGCGCTGCACATAGTCAACGCGGAATCCCGCCATACTAAACAGGCATTCGTTGCTCGCGGCGTCAGTCTGACAGGCCGCCAGATACGGTGGCAAATAGGCTTGTGCCTCTTCTTCCAGCTCAAACAGCGGAATATAACCTTGGGTTCTCAGTAGCGGTGCGGTTAATGGCCCTAAGGAGACAAACTCTTCGTAGCCAGTAAACGGCACACCGGCCAGCCCGCCGTCACCGGAGGCATCAAGTGCGCTGAATTCTTCTTCGGGAATAATATAACCAAAGCTGTTCTGGGTTAGCCCGAGCAGCATGGTGTGGGCGTTCGGGTTTGCCAGCGAGCGAATCCACTTACCAAAGGTCCCGGTCGCCTCACCGGGAATGGTGACAATTTCCAGTCCAGTTTCAGCATCACCTAAGGTAATGCGCGTAACGTTCGTGGTGGTATACGGGGTGGCTTGGGGTAAGTACTGGGCCTGCGCGCGGGCTTCCTCGGGCAATTGACCATTAGTGCCGGTAAAGTCGTAATACTGGTTAAAGGCACCAAGCAGGCCTGCGCCAACAAACAGCGGGTTTGATACTGGCAGCACCACTTCCTGATTGCGAATGCTAAGGCCGTGACTAATGCGGCGCTCTATAGGAAAACCGAGCCCACCGTCTGCGATGCCTTCACCTTTACAATGCTGGTTGCCGTAATCGGCAGAGACATTGTCGTATTTAGGATCATTCACGCAGCCTTCACGGCGGCCTGATGAAGAAGCGTCGGCAATGGGACCATTAAAGTAAAGCGCAACGCCGCCAAGCGATTCTAAGTAATCAGTAACGCCAAGCGGATAGTCGGGATGTGGAATTCGCGGCGACTCATTGATGGAGACGGGGTGCCCATTAAATTGCATGAAATGCGCTACGGGTTCGCCACTGCTTAGCGATATTGCTTGCATCAGTGTGCCAATAACATCGGCGTCAATGTTCGGGTCAGTCTGACGCGGACGTCGATAATTATTGAATTCCGGCAGAGCGCCGCTGCGCACAGTGAGTTCAACATCCTGTTTGCGCGAGCGCGCTTCGATCACTGCGGCAACTGCTTGCGGATATAAAACATTGTTAAGCCAGCTTTGCGGAACGCCGCCCCACAAACCTTGGAGGTCGGCACCCGCGTGGCTGTGGGTTTGACCGAAGACAATATTTGTCGATGGAATGCCGGTGGCAGCAACAATCGCTGCGCGAACATTATTTTGAATAACATTACCGGCGCCAATAGCGTCTAAGACTAAAAATACCACTTCCTGATTATTGGCGATATTTTCTGGGTCGGGCTGTTCGATTACCAACGCGCGAATCCAGGTGCTTTCTAAACACTGACTTTCGGTAAAACTGGCAGGATCGTAGCTGCTTTGGTCTTGCAGTAAACAGGGCTGCTCGGCGGCTTGTGTAAGCTGGTCGCCAGCCATGTTGAACGGGTCTGAGAAATTTTGCAGGGGGTTTAGGCCAAAGCCGCCAAGATTAAATTTTTGCGTGCGCGGGGCAGCGCCTAAGCGCTGCTCCGTTTCGCCGCTAATCTGGCTGGCGTTTGGATTGACGCGTTGTTTACTCGCGCCTACGCGCAGCGTGCTCTGCGTGGTGTCGTTGTCATAAAGTGTGATTGTTGCCGCTGCGGATTCCCGAATAACAGCAAAATCAGAGGAGTCGACGTTCAGCTCAAAGGTTTCGGTACCTTCAAGTTCCTTGTCGTCAATTACATTGACCGTGACACTCGCAGTGGTATTTCCCGCTGCAATCACCGCGCTGCTAGTGCTCGCGCTATAGTCCATGCCGGCCTGTGCGCTGCCGTCAATGGTATGAAAGCTAAATGAAATGTCGAAATCTTGGGCTGCGCTAATAGCTACCTGAATTTGAACAGTGGCGTCATTTTCACTGGCGTTAGTATTGGCGGCCGAGATAGTAGGCCGCTGGGATTCTGAACAGCCGCGAATAATCTGGCCATCGTTTGCCGGTGTGTTAGCACAGCTGTCGCTGTTGTCGCCAACGCCATCACTGTCGGCATCGCTGGTTTCATTTTTGTCTTCGGGGAAGGCGTCATCTTCATCGGTTACACCGTCGTTGTCATCGTCGTCGTCAGCATTGTCGCCAATGCCGTCCAGATCATTGTCTTTGCTTTCGCTCGGGTCGTAGGGGAAGGCATCGTCTTCGTCTTTAACGCCGTCATTGTCATCGTCGTCGTCAGCGTTGTCGCCAATGCCGTCAAGATCATTGTCTTTGCTTTCACTCGAGTCGTAAGGGAATACATCGCTGTCGTTTGCTACGCCGTCATTGTCGATGTCGTCATCGCAGGCATCGCCGATCCCATCGTTGTCAGTATCGTTTTGCTGGGCGTTGCCAATGGTCGGGCAATTATCTGCGCCGTCTTTAATACCATCACCGTCGGTATCCGCTAGGCGCGGATCGGTATCGGTTTCGTCTTCATCAAGAATACCGTCGCCATCAGCGTCGGCGTCGCAAGCATCGCCGCGCTCGTCGCCATCAAGATTGAGCTGGTCAGGGTTTGCGGTATCGGGACAGTTGTCTTCACTATTCACAACGCCGTCATTATCGCTGTCTTGCGCCTCGTCGACTTGGTCAATGCAGCCATTGGCGTTCACGGTGGCCCCAGTCGGGGTATTTGGGCATTGATCGTCGGCGTTATTTACACCGTCGCCATCACTGTCGGTGCCGTTGTCGGTGTTGCTGTCATAGTCGTACTGGCCGTCGCTAATATCAGCTTCGCTGGCATCTAGGTGAGCCTTTGCTGCTTCTTTGCTTACCAGCTCGCGGTTGCCGTCGTTATTTGCACTGCGGGCAAATTCCGCTAAGGCGCTGTCGTCAAAGTTCAGAAAATCGACGGCGCCACTAAATCGTTCAGCGGCCTGCTGTGCGACAGCGCTAATGTCGATCCCGTTGCGTGGATCTTTATCGGAATCTAAGGTGATAAGAAAGCGACCGATGTTAATGCGGATCGTCTCATTGTTATTGGCTAGCTGTTTGGGGGTAATAAACACGGTGTCACCCGACGTCAGCACCGCGCCGAGGGGAATTTTTCCCAAGGTGAAACGGAGGGTTTCGCCCGCGTTAAATCGAAAACTGCCGTCAGTAGGGGTAATCGATGGGAAGAGATTATTACGGGTGTATTGTAGGCCTTTTACCGGCCCATCAATCACGTAGCCAGTCAGGCTAGTTTGAGGTGACGTTGGACGTTCGGTGGTCGCACTACTGCCTCCGCCCCCACCACAAGCCGATAAAATCAGGCTAGAAATAAGGAATGTGAGCGGTTTAATTGTGTGCTTCATGCATACACCTCGGGCTGAGTGTAAAAGAATCGGTTTTGTCACCACGGACGGCCAAGGGCGGGCTGGGGCGAGTTAAGGATGGTCATTTTTATTATTCGCACTTCACGTCGGGTACGGCATGGGGCTGCGTACTATTCGGTGTTATCGGTGCATATATTGCCCGTAGTATACATTCTGGTTGGCTTGTGACAATACGAATAAGAAGTGAGACTTGGCGGCTAATGTCGCCGAATTGACGGAAAGTGATAGTAATCAATAGGCTAACGGCAAATGTTGCTGGCGAATATTTGATCAAATTACCGTAATTTAATACTTGCTGGGCTAGAACGTATTCATTCGGAGAACTTGCGCTCTTACTCGCTTACAAGCTCGCGGGCGGTGAGGTAAATCCGTAAATCAAATTCCAATTGGTGGTAATTGGGAAGCATGTATTCACAAAGTTTGTAAAAGGCTTTGTTGTGGTCAGCTTCCTTTAAGTGGGCCAGCTCGTGAACCGCAATCATTTCTAAGAACTCCGGCGGCGCATGTTTAAACAGCGAGGCAATACGGATTTCCTTTTTGGCTTTTAATTTTCCGCCCTGCACGCGGGACACAGCAGTGTGCAGGCCTAGGGCGCGGTGGGTAAGGTCGAGACGATTGTCGTATAAAACTTTGTCTATTTGCGGGGCGTTGCGCAGGTGGTTTTGTTTTAAGTCATTAATATATTTGTATAGGGCTTTGTCACTTTGAATGGGGTGTTGCTGTCCGTAGCGCTGCTCAATGTAGGCGCCTAGGCGCCGCTCGCTAATGAGTTGGCGCACCTGATTTTGCAGCTGCTCTGAATAGCCCTGCAAATATTTTAGTGTGATGTTGCTGGCGGCTTGGTTCACAATTTTATGATTGCCACTTTGAGTAAGTTTGGCCGGTTTGTCATGCTTAGGTACCGCAAAAAGTTTGGTGCACTTGCTGCTCAGGTTTTGCGGGCATAGCGTAGCGCGACATAGTAGGGTCAAATTCGCCGGGTTTTGCTAATACATCGACCAGCTGATTAAAAAAGCTGAAATCGCCATTTTGTTCTGCGGCGGCAATCGCTTCTTGTACGAGATGGTTGCGGGGAATAAACACTGGGTTGGCGGCAAACATTTGCGTTTGGCGCTGGGCAGGGCTTTGTGGGTCTTCGCTGATACGCTGGCGCCATTGTTGTAAGCACGGTGTAAAAGCTTCGTTAAATTCAAACAACTCGCGAACGCTGCTATTAATACAGGCGGTCTCGTTACTTAACTCTGCTAGGCGTCTAAAACACAGCGTAAAGTCCGATTTTTGTGCTTCCATAATACTGAGCAGCGTTTGAAATAAGGCGTCGTCACTGTATTTAAACTCACTTAGCCCGAGCTTGTCTTTAATAATAGTTTGATAGGCTGTTAGAAATTGCGCAGGGAAGGCATTAATCGCTTCTTGGGCAATGGCCACGGCACTGTCGTCGTCCGCTGTGGCGCTATTATCGAGAATCGGCAGCAGCGCTTGGGCCAATTGTATTAGATTCCAGTGCGCGATGCTGGGCTGGTTGCCATAGGCGTAGCGGCCATTGTGGTCTATTGAGCTGAATACCGTGGCCGGGTCGTAGCTGTCCATAAACGCGCAGGGGCCGTAGTCGATGGTCTCGCCGCACAGCAGCATATTGTCTGTGTTCATTACCCCATGAATAAAGCCAATACTCTGCCATTTTGCTATTAGGCTGGCTTGGCGACTAATAATCTCATTGAGCATCGCCAGTATGGGGTTTTCGGCCTCGGCAGCGTCAGGGAAGTGACGTTGAATAAGGTAGTCGCTGAGAGTTTGCAAGGCTTCATTGTCTCGGCGCGCGGCAAAGAATTGCATGGTGCCGACGCGAATATGGCTCTGCGCCACGCGGCTGAAGACAGCGCCGGGTAAGCCTTGGTCGCGAAACACCATTTCGCCACTGGTGACGGCGCCTAAGGCTCGCGTGGTCGGTACGCCCAAGGCCGCCATGGCTTCACACAGAATATATTCACGAAGCACTGGCCCCAATGGCGATTTACCGTCGCCGCCGCGGGAATAAGGCGTGCGCCCTGAACCTTTAAGCTGCCAGTCGTAACGTACACCGTCAGTGCCTATTAACTCGCCAAGTAAAACCGCGCGCCCGTCGCCGAGCTGGGGATTCCAGCCGCCAAACTGATGACCTGCATAGACCGCAGCAAGACTTTGGGCGCCGTCGGGAACGTGATTGCCCGCCATGGTGGCAATGCCCTCGGGGGAGGCCAGCCAGTCTGGGGAAATATTCAATTGCTCCGCTAACGCGGTGTTAATACGAATGAGGCCGGGGTTTGGCACCGAACTTGGCGCTTGCGCGGTATAGAATGGCCCAGAAAGGCGGGCGAAACTATTGTCAAACACGGGGCTGCGGGATTCGCTCATGGTATCGACCTGTATAAAAACGGTAAAACAATGGGTGTAGGCTAAGCTTTAAAGCTATTGAGTGAATTGTACCTCCAATAGCGAGGACTTACCTGTTATCCCTAAGACGGCTTTTGCGTGACCGAGAGTGTGGCCTTTCGCGAAAAACGCGACGGGAGCGTGCAGACCAAGTAAAATTGCCGCCAGCGGCCACAATGGCCCTCATCTAGGCGCTCACTCGGCGTTAAAACGACAAATATAATTGAGTGAACGCAGAATTGACTAAGGATTTGAGCATCATGCCGTGGTTTACCCGTTTGTATTTTGTGCTGTGTCGAATGTTGTCGGCGCCTTTTCTTGCTGGCGTAAAACCAAAGTTAATTCAATTTGACGAAGCGCTGTACGATCAGCTTCGCGGTAAGCCGGTGTGTTACGTACTGCGCTTGCACAGCTGGACTGATCGCTTTTTGCTTGAGCGCATCTTTAAAGCCCATGATCTGCCATTGTTGCGCACCTCGCCGGGTAAATTGCCGGATGCCGGACGCGCCAGCTGCCTTTATTTGCCTGTTTTAGCCGGACAGCGCGGCGGTTCTCGCGGCCAGCAAACTATGGCCGGGCTAATTGAGCAGGCTGCGCAAGGCGATTATCCCTTGCAGATTGTACCAGTATCGATTTTTTGGGGGCGTAACCCCGGCAGTGAGACCTCGTTCTTTAAATTACTGCTCGGGGATGGCGAGCGCGCCGGTGCGCTGCGTAAATTGCTGATTATTATTGCCCAGCGCCGCAATGTACTGGTGCATGTCGCCCAGCCCTTAACCTTTGATAAATTTGTGGCGCGCAAGAAAGACCCCGTAGCCGCGGCGGCCATGCTGGCCCGCATGATGTCCTTTTACTTTTCGCGTCGGGCAACCGCGAGCCTTGGGCCGCGTTCACTGTCGCGCCAGCAAATTATTGATGTTGTGCTGCGTCGTCAAACAGTGAAAGACGCAATCGCTGCCGAACTCAATGGCCCAGAAGACGACGTGAGCGCCATAAAAAAGAAGGCGCGGAAAATGGCCGAAGAAGTAGCGGCCAATTACAACGACCGTATGATTCGCGCACTAGAATTGATTTTGAGTTGGGTGTTTCGCAAGATTTTTTCGGGCTTAAACATTCATCATGTTGAGCGTCTGCGCGAGACCGCAAATAGTCAGCAGCTGATATATATGCCTTCTCATCGCAGCCATTTCGATTATTTGCTCATCTCTTACACGCTTTATGTGCAGGGTTTGTTGGCACCGCATATTGCCGCTGGCGTGAATTTAAATTTTTGGCCGGTGGGCGGCATGTTGCGCCGGGGCGGCGCGTTTTATATTCGCCGCAGCTTCTCTGGGCAACCGCTTTATACTGCCGTGTTTCAATCCTATTTAGATGTAATTTTGAGCCGGGGCTACCCCGTGGAATTTTTCCCCGAGGGTGGCCGTAGCCGCACCGGGCGATTATTGCCGCCCAAAAAGGGCATGTTGCGAATGACGGTAGACAGCTTTATTCAGCAGCCTGGCCGCTCGGTGGCTTTAGTTCCTATTTACATTTGCTACGACAAACTGGTGGAAAGCGCCTCCTATGTTAAAGAGCTGCGTGGCGCCGCCAAGCAAAGTGAATCGGCGGGCGGCTTGTTAAAGGCCCGCAAAATTTTTAAATCGTCTTACGGCAGCCCTCATATCGCCTTTGGTGAGCCACTAAGTCTGGATGAATGTTTTAGTCATATTGAGCCTAATTGGCGTAAGTTGAATCAGCAGGGCGACCAGAGTTTTGTGCCTGCGGTAGTCGATTATATTGCCCAAGAAAATATGGAGCGGATCAACGCGGCGGCGGTGGTGAATCCCATTGGTCTAGTGTCCATGATCTTATTATCCAGTCCTCAGCGGGCGATGGCCGAAGACGAGTTGCTTCTGCAAATAGATCATTTTATTGCACTATTAAAACGTCTGCCGTATAGCCCAGACGTGACGCTGCCTGAAGGCAGTGCTATTGAAATATTTGAACAGGCGGCGCGCACGGCGGGACTTTCGCGTATTGAACACCCCTGGGGGCCGATTATTACCGCGACCGGAAAAGAAGCAGTAATGTTAACCTATTACCGCAATTCAGTGATGCATGTGCTGGCCTTGCCGAGTTTGATTGCACGCTTTTTCCGCCACAGTCAGACCGTTAACGAGGCCGAGTTAATTCAGGCCTGTGTTTTGCTTTACCCTTTTGTGAAACAAGAATTGTTTTTGCGTGTGAGTATTGCTGATTGTGCCGAGGCGGTTGCTGAACAAATAAATAATTTGGTCGACCTCAATTTGCTGAGTCGCAATGAGGCAGACGGCAGCTTGAGCCGCGCCAATGTCGGCACCGAGACCTACGCCGTGTTGACCGGGCTTGGTCGTATTCTGCGGGAAACCTTTGAACGCTACACCGTAACGAGTCTGTTATTGGTGCAAGAAATTTCTGACACCCCAGCGCCTCGCAAAGACATTGAACAACACACCATTGAAATGGCGCAGCGCTTAGCGATACTAAGTGGCCGCGAGGCGCCGGAATATTTCGATAAAAACCTGTTTCGTGTTTATATGGACACCCTCATAAAGCAGGGCCTGTTAGTGCTTGAAGAGGGGAGTGACGAGGAGTTGCTCCGGGTAGATAAACGTCTGGAGTCTTTGTCGCAGCGCTGGGTGGCCTTGTTAGGGCCCGATGTGCAACAAAGTATGCAGCAGTTAATACGCAAGCAGACAATCAAGGGTAGTTGAGATTAATACTTAGTCTCTCGGTGTATTTATAAAATAGGAATAAGAAAATGGCATTAGTTAGCGTTGTAATCGGCGTAATTTTACTCGAGTACATTGTGTTTGTGATGATGGTTGGAATGACCCGCGGTAAAACCGGTATTCAGGCTCCGGCCATGACCGGAGACCCAAAGTTGGAAAGAATGATTCGTGTGCAGCTAAATACCCTAGAGCAAATGGTAGTGGTGATTCCCGCGATGTGGCTATTTGCTAGCTATGTTAGTGAACCGGTAGCAGCGGGCTTAGGTGCCCTGTTTGTTCTTGGCCGCGCGCTGTATTGCCAGGGCTACCTAATGGCGGCAGAAAAACGCAGTCTAGGCTTTGGTATTGGTGGCCTGGCAACACTGGTATTAGTACTTGGTGGCCTCTATGGCAGTGTAATAGCCGCGTTAGCTAGCTGAGTTTACTGGCCTCGAGTGGCGCGATACCGCCGTGTCACTCGAGGCTTAATATGCGCTACTTTCATCGTAAAAGTCCCTTCCCAGTTTACCTACTCACTCGATAATCCATACAGACGATAGCTCGCCAATAGCGGGAGCTGCGATTATTCCTTGTTAAATGGTGCGGTTTTGATTCCGCAATAATAAAAATGACAAGTGAGACAGTTATGAGCAATTTTGTTTACCGAGTATCGGCTCTCGCGATGGCGATTGCGCTCAATTCGAGTGGCGCGCTGGCTGCAAACGATTTGGCGCTAGAAGAAATTTTGGTTACCGCCGAAAAGCGGGAAAGTTCTTTGCAGGACACCCCAATTTCAATTCTGGCATTTTCAAGTGAGCGGCTCGAGCGCTTTGGCATTAGCGATCTTGGCGACATTGCGGGCTTGGCGCCCAACGTCACCATTACACCGTTCCCCAATAGTCGCAGCTCCCTTGTGGTATTTATGCGTGGGGTTGGTAATAACGACAGCCAGTCGACTCAAGATCCCGCTGTGGGCATTTATTTAGACGGCGTTTACGTCGCGCGCAGTATTGGCTTAACCAGTGATGTTGCCGACCTTGAGCGCATTGAAGTACTGCGTGGCCCGCAAGGCACCTTATACGGCCGCAATACCACCGGCGGCGCCATCAATTTAATTACCGCAAAGCCCGGCGAAGAATTTGCCATTAGCCAGCAGTTCAGTGCGGGTAATCGGGATTATTGGCGCTCATTAAGCAAAATCGAAAGCGGAAAAGTTGGCGGCTTTTCGGCCAAGCTAAGTTACTTAGAGTCTGGCCACGACGGCTGGGTTGAGAACACCGGCGAAGGTAAAAACTTTGGCGAAGAAGAAAAACAAGCTGGCCGCGCCGCCGTGCGCTGGGATCTCAGCGAGCGAGTAAGTATTGATTACGCTTATGACTTCTCCGAAATTGACGGCCCCCAGCATTATTACCAAACCACATCCTCTACTGGCAATGCCATTCCGGCGAATGAACAGCGCAGTGACACCGGTAGTTGGGATGGCGGCGTAACACCAAGCCACACCGAAATTAGCGGTCACAGCTTTATTGTTAGCATCGATACCGGCTGGGGCGAGCTAAAGTCCATTAGCGGCTACCGTGAACTGGCTGAAGATATTGTGCAGAACTACGGTGGCGGCTTGCCGGGCTTTAAAATTGGTGTCGACATTGAACAAGATCAGCTCTCGCAAGAGTTTCAGTTTGTCGGTGAGAGCGGCGAAAACTGGCGCTATGTCGCCGGGCTTTATTACTTTAAAGAACACGGCAGCGAGTTAGAAACCGACACCGTGCCGGTGCTAATTCCCGACCCCAATCCACTCTTGCCGCCCACCTTGCTCACCGTGACGCTTGAAGATCGGCAAATCTATTCAACCTCCGAGGCCTATGCTGCCTACGGACAGCTGACTTGGTCCCCAGCGATGTTTGCGCATCGTTTAGATGTGACTTTGGGTGGACGCTACACCGTTGATAAGCGCGAGGCGCGCAAAGACAGTGCAGTGTATTTTACTGGCGGCGAACAGTCAGACAGCGAGACTTGGAGCAACTTTAACCCCAGCCTTACCTTAGACTATAACTGGACCGACGAGCTGAGTACCTTTGCTAAGGTGGTCACCGCCTATAAGTCGGGTGGTTACAATGTGCGTAGTACCGAAGACGGATTTACCCCGCCTTTTGATGAAGAGCATATGGTGTCTTACGAGTTTGGGGTCAAGTCGAGCTGGCTTAATAATCGCGTCAGCGTCAACGCCTCGGTGTTTCGCGCTGAATACGAAGACATGCAATTGCAGCAGATCACCAATAACGCCACCATCTTCCTCACCGACGTATTCAACGTAGGTGAGGCTCAGATCGACGGCTTTGAAATTGATGTCATGGCGGTGTTAATGCGCGGCCTAACCATGCAGCTGTCTTACGGCTATACCGATGCCGATTTCATCGAATATATCGACCAGCGCGGCGCTAGCCCAACCCAGGGCGAAAACGTCGCCAATCAGGCCGAAATGCCTTACGCACCAGAACACAATTACACCCTTGGTTTGGATTATGAGCGCGCGGTGGGCAGTGTATCTAGCCCCATGATGCTGAATGCCAGTATTGACTATCAATGGACCGACGAGCGCTACGGCACGGCTTTTAATGACGATATGAGTGGCTTTTTCCTGGACGATTACGGCCTAGTAAACGCGCGGCTCGCGCTGTCGGATATCAGCCTCGGTCGCCTTGGTCTAGAAGTCGCATTGTGGGGGCGCAACCTCGATGATCAGGAATACAAAGTGCACAGTATTAGCCTAGGTGCCTACCAAGCGGGCTATTTTGGTGAGCCCAAAAGCTATGGCATGGATATTCGCCTGAGTTTCTAATTACAGATACAACACCAATGCCAGCAGCGGCAACGATTTGTTCCTGACGCAGCTGTTGGCATTCGCTTTGCATTTCCAACTGTAGTTAAATTGGCTATAGACATGGAGGTGTTATGGTATTCGACAAGATAGTGTTAGACGGCCCCAGTGTTCGATTAGAGCCGCTTTCGATTAGCCATAAGCAGGGCCTAGCCGAAGCCATCGCCGACGGCGAATTGTGGCGAATCTTCGTTACCAAAGTTCCTCACCCTGACGACCTCGATGAATTTATCGGCAACGCCTACTATGCGCTAGAAGAGGGCGACGGCCTTGTTTTCTCCATTATCGATAAACGCAGTGGCAAGGTAGTTGGCTCCAGTCGCTATATGCGCGCCAGCCCGCCAAATAAACGCGTAGAAATCGGCTTTAGCTTCATTGCCAAATCCCACCAAAAAACCCACATCAATACCGAAGCCAAACTCTTGATGCTGGAACACGCCTTTGAAAACCTAAAAGTAAATCGCGTCGAGTTTGTCACCGACTTTCTTAATCAAAACTCCCGCAACGCCATATTGCGCCTAGGCGCCAAGCAAGAAGGCATTCTGCGCAACCACATGGTAATGGCCGACGGCCGAATTCGAGACTCCGTGGTGTTCACCATTATCAGTAATGAATGGCCGGGAGTTAAACAGCATCTTACGGCGAAATTGGCGCAGACTGCTTAGGGTAAGCTTGGTATGAAGTTTGTTGGTTTTCTCAATAGCAGCCAGCCCGCGATTAGCGAGCTAACGTCTAACTGGGTTCGTGCTATGCCATCGCTGGAGGTGTGCTATCTTCTAAAAGGACAGGCATCTTCCAAATAACGGACAGGACCTTCTAAAAGGACAGGCATCTTCCTAATAACGGACAGGACCTTCTAAAAGGACAGGCATCTTCCTAATAACGGACAGGCACTTTTTAAAAGCTAAGAAAAGCCCCCCTCATCATAAATATCACGCCCTACTTTTACGCTGAGTATTCACAACACCGACGACAAAATCTCGGAAATTACCGTTGAAAGCCGGTTTTGCAATGCAGAAGCCCCTGAGCCAAACCGCCCATCGGGTTTTAGGTGAGAGTTTGAATTATTAAGCGACTTTGTTTGTACCTTGCCGCGTTTTCGCAAAGCGTTTCCGATAAATCTGCTCAAAGGCAGTGGCATTGTTCAGCCATGTTTTTTGGTCAATACCCAAGCGCTTTAGAATTGGGGGCAGGTTTTGAGCGATAGCGCCGCGTTTGTCATTGCAAACTTGCCTGCCAGTGTAGTCCACTAATTCTAGGTAATCTTTGAGCTTAAAACGAATGCCGTGTTGGTGTTTATCGGTGGCATTTCCGTCAAAGGGCAGCATGGGTTTGAGGGTGAAATTAAAATGATTAAGTTGATGGCTTTGAATAAGGTTGGTGATGCTCTTTGCTAAGTTCAATGAGGGGCGAATACGCTCTTTAATACTAGTGTGCTCAGATTGTTCTGGGATCGGTGCTATCGCTGCACGTACTGGATTCAAGTCCACATAGGCCATACAACTTAATAGTGCTTCTTCGCTTAACAATGCTTGGGAGCAATAGCGGGCTTCCCAAAAATGGCCTCGGCAGCCATCTTCCTTATTCGCCATGCGGGCAATCGGCTCGTTTAAACATTTCATAAACCAACCCAAATTCGCTAAGCGCTGCCGATAGATCGAAATAATTTCATTTAGCACCTGCTGTTCCGGGGCATGAAGCTCGACACCTTTAAGGTATTGCTGAACCAAGAACGGCCCTTTGAATAAGCTCGTCCAGCGCTCCAGTACCTCGCGATCAGACCAATCATTGGCCACGTCCGGCGAGAGCTTGACGACCAAATGCAAGTGATTAGCCATCACTGCATAGGCGGCAATATCAAGAGCAAACAGGCTACTGAGTAAATGGATGCGCTGCTCAATAAAGAGTCGGCGATGGGAATAGTCTTTGCCACTGGCATGATCGACGCCGCAGAGAAACGAGCGTCGAACACAGCGAGAAGTGACGTGGTAGTAGGGTGTATCGTCGACACAGACTAGGGCTTTTCTAGGTAAAGTCATCGTAATTCCTTTTACGATTTGGTGAATTAAACGTAAAGCAGAGTTATTATTTTGTCAATTTTAGAGTGCCTGTCCTTATTAAATTAGGGCGTGATTTCTAATATCGCTCTGTATGGGTATGAAGCCATTTAGAAAAAAGCGTGAAGGAATTGTCGTACTGTAAGGCAATCAAAACTCCCTGAATTCGTCACCAAAACAGCCATGTTCATCTATAAATTGATTGTAGGCTTGTATGGCGTTCTTGTTCTCATCGGTCCATTTTTCAGAATTTAACTTTGCTAATTTGTCGCTAAGGGCTTGCTCAAGTGTTGCCGAGAGATTGAGTTTTAAGTCTTTGCACTTTTTGAGTAAATTGCAGTTTAAACCAAGGTTTATAGACTCTTTTTGGGATTCTTGGGCAAATAGGCGCTGCATGATTTTGTTCGCTAGCCGAATACATAGCTATCATTCTGCGCATGTATGGGTGTATTGCAAGCCCAAGCTAAATCTTTATGCCCCGAGCCTTTGTTGCCATTTAGTCCTTTGCCTCCCAGCTTAAAGTCGCTACAATCGCCCCACCAAAGGTGCTCTGTAAAGAGATAATCGGGAAGTCTGGTGTGTATTTAAATCCAGCGCTGCCCCCGCATCGGTAATTAAGCTAGGTTCGCCATAACCACTGTGCCACGGCATGGGAAGGGGTGAACCGAGGAGAAATCCGCTTATAAGCCCGAAGACCGGCCATTGGTTTCATTCACAGAACATCGCACGGCGGGTGCGAGGAGATTTCATGTACTCTCGGTTTTCTGCGCAATTTCCAGCGCTGGAATTCGGCTTTATTGCCGCTATTCCGCATATTCCCTCGTTTTTTATAACGCGTGTAGTTCGCGTTGCTAAGCTATTCCGTTTGCCGGTCTTATTCTACATCCCACGTTTGTTCTGAGTTTTATTGTATCGCGTCGTCGTTAATTTAACGGCGATATAAGTACGTTCAGAATTTCTAAAGGAGTAGGAAATGACACAGCGTTTGCACGTCCAAATGCGGGCTATTGCGAGTTCTCGTTTAATAACGGATGGGGTGATGTATGCCTGCTGATATTTTATGTCCGGCGGTGTTTTTGGCTGCGCCCGCCTCGGGCCAAGGTAAAACCACGATTACTGCGGCTATTGCCCGCTACCATCGCTTGCAGGGGCGTGAGGTGCGCATTTTTAAAATGGGCCCCGATTATTTAGACCCGCAAATTCTAGGGCAGGCCTCTGGTCATCCCGTGGCCCAGCTCGATTTGTGGATGGCGGGCGAGGGCTATTGCCGAGATCAGTTTTATCGCGCTGCGCAAACTGCCGATTTGATTTTGGTGGAAGGCGCCATGGGTATGTTCGACGGCGATCCCTCGAGTGCGGATTTGGCGCACACCTTTGGCATTCCCATTGTGCTGATTATGGACGTGAAGGGCATGGCGCAAACCGCGGCGGCGCTGGCCTGTGGTCTAGCCAATTACCGCGACGACGTTGCGGTGACGGGTTTAATTGTCAATCACTGCGCTTCTGAGCGCCATCGGCAACTGATTGCCGACGCCCTGCCAGCGAGCCTGCCTTTGTTAGCGAGCTTTGCCAATACGCCGAATATTCGCCTGCCGGAACGTCATCTTGGTTTGGTGCAGGCCTGTGAAGTGCGGGAGGAATTAGAGGCCTGCTTTAATGCCGCCGCCGAGCTGGTCGGTGCCAGTAGCTTGGCGAGCCTGCCGCCGCCGGTGAAGTTTTCTGCCCAGTCAATTACGCCACCGCCGCGCATACTGTCCGGGGTAAAAATAGCGATTGCGCAGGATGAAGCCTTTAGTTTTATTTACCCCGCTAATACCCAGTTGTTAACCGCGATGGGCGCCGAATTGTTATTTTTCTCGCCAATTCACGATGCTAAATTGCCCGAGGCCGACGCCCTGTGGTTGCCCGGCGGCTACCCAGAATTACACGCAGACGCGCTGGCGGCGAACACCGCAATGCACCGGGAAATTCAGCAGTTTTATGAAAGCGGCAAAGGGATTTTGGCCGAGTGTGGCGGCTTTATGTATTGCCTAGAAAGCCTCAAGGATTTAGCTGGCATTCGCCACACCATGTTGGGGCTGTTGCCTGGTCAAGCGGCCATGCGTGGCCGTGGCGGTTGCCAAGGTATGCAGAGCGCGGTATTGCCCGAGGGCGAGCTGCGCGCCCACGCCCATCATCGCTCCCAGTCAGAGAACACCCCAGAACCAATTGGCTACGGCAGGCGGCCAAAGCACCCCGCACCGGGCGAGTCCATATACCGGCAGCGGGGTTTAACCGCCTCGTATTTGCACTTGTTCTTTCCCTCGGCACCCGAGGTAATCGCCAAGGTGTTTTTGCCGCATACGCAAATGAAGGATGCAGATTGTGTCAGGGATTAGTCTTTCAATTCTCGCCCTAGGTTTCTCGCTGGGCTTTGTTCACGCCATGGATGCAGATCATGTTATGGCGGTGTCGGCCTTGAGCAATCGTCATCACGACAACGGCAAAAAGCGCGGCATAGCGGCCAATTTGGCGCTGACCTTACGGCATTGTAGTCATTGGGCATTGGGCCATGGCGCGGTATTGCTGCTGAGCGCTGGCGTGGTGTTTGGGCTGGGGCTGAGCTTGCCTGCGAGCCTGGGCCACATTGCGGAGCTTGCGGTGGGTTTGGTGCTGATTGCCATTGGCGGCTCGCTGTTGTGGCAATTACGACGGGAGCGGGTGGTGGTGTTGCGTCATAAGCACCAGCACGAGCATGGCGAGCTGGAGCATGTACATTTAGTAAAAAGCAGTACAGTGGATGATGCCTGTCCCAATTCCTCAAACGCTACAAAACACAGCGCAATGCCTGCGGCCAAAGCCCATACCCCAGTCATGGTTGGCGCTCTGCACGGCTTGGCGGGCAGCGCGCCAGCCTTGGCCTTGGTGCCGGTGATTAATGACATGGCGCTATTGTCGGCGCTGCTTTATGTCTTGGTTTTCTCCTGCTCGGTGCTATTGGGCATGGTGGTGTTCGGCTTGGGCCTTGGCAGTGTGCAATCGTATTTGGCTCAGCGCCACAGCAATTTATTTGATTTGTTCAGGCAGGCCTTAGGCGCGGCCACGGTGGTGTTTGGCGCGCTGTGGTTTGTGCAGGCGCTATAAATTATGTGGCCAGAGAGCGCAGATGCCAGCCAAAACGCTAGCCCAGTTACGCCGCTGCGCAGTGGCTTAACAACGGGTAGCTGCGCCACGGCCTGTGCGGTGGCGGCGGCGAGAAAGTTGTTTTTCAATGAGTCGATTAGCTGCGCCAGCATTACCTTGCCCAAGGGCAAAATAGTGGACTTGCCCATTGTGTATTTGGCCCCCGCAGGCTCAGGGGTATTGGCCAAAACCATCAAAGATGCGGGTGATGATCCCGATGTTACCCACGGCGCCACGGTGTTTGTTCATCTCGCTTTAAGTGTCAACAGCGGCATGCATTTTCGTGCCGAGCGCGGCGTGGGCACGGTGACTCGTAGTGGCTTGGCTTTGGCGGTGGGCGAGCCAGCGATTAATCCAGTGCCACGGCAAATGATTAGCCAGCATTTGCAAGGTATTGCGGCGGGAGCGGATTATCACGGCGGTTTTGATATTGGTATTGGCATAGAAAACGGCGAAGCCCTCGCCTTAAAAACCATGAATCCGCGTTTGGGGATTCTTGGTGGTTTGTCGGTACTAGGCACCAGCGGCATTGTGCGGCCGTTTTCCTGTAGCGCATACATCGCCTCTATTCATCAGGGCATTGATGTGGCGGCGAGCAATGGCTACGGGCATATCGCCGCCAGTACCGGCAACCAAAGCGAAGATTTTATTCGCCGCCATTATCAGCTGGAGGATATGGCGCTCATCGAAATGGGTGACTTTGTTGGCGCGGTTTTAAAGTACTTGCGCCGTAAGCCCATCGCCAAATTAAGTCTCTGCGGCGGCTTTGGCAAAATCAGTAAATTGGCGGCGGGGCATTTAGATTTACACAGCCGCACCTCAAGCATCGACTTTATGCAATTGGCCGACTGGGCTGCGCAAGCAGGGGCCAATGACGCGCTTTGCAGTCAAGTAAAAAATGCTAACACCAGCATAGAGGCGCTAAACCTCTGCCATGCCGCAGGGCTAGACCTCGCTGCGGTTGTCTGCAATCAAGCTCTAGTCCAAGCGCGGCGTATTGTGCCGCACACCACCGAATTAGAAGTTTGGGCCATTAATCGTCGTGGTGAAGTCGTCGGCCATGCCAGTGATTTCTCGGCTAACACTACGGCATTAGCGCAATGACGATTTTAATATTGGGCGGCACCAGCGAGGCCAAGGCCATTTGTCAGCAGTTAGGCAATCTTGGCCGACCGCTGATTTATAGCCTTGCCGGCATCGTGCGCCACCCAGTCTTGCCCTGCGAGGTCATTAGCGGCGGCTTCAGCCAATACGGCGGCTTGGCCGCATGGTGTCGGCGGCGCGGGGTGCAAGGCATTGTCGATGCCACCCACCCCTTTGCCAGCAGAATACGCGCCAGTGCCAGCGCGGCGAGTACCGAGCTAGGTATTCCCTGTTGGCGCTTTACGCGCCCGCTGTGGCAGGCGGGGCCGAATGATAATTGGCATGAGTTTAGCCACTTGGCGGAGTTGCCGAGCTTGTTTAAGGCCAGTGCTCAGACAAGCCCACAGCGTATTTTTATGAGCCTAGGCAAGCTCGATAGCGATGAATTGGCGCTGTTTAAAGATCGCCAGTTGCTGCTCATTCGCAGTGCTATTCCGCTACAAGGCGGGCTAACAAATAACGCGTCTTGGCTGCAGGCGGTGGGGCCGTTTTCTGTGGCGGGCGAACTTGCGCTGCTGCGCAACTACGCGATTGAGGCCATCGTCTGCAAGAACAGTGGCGGCGACGCAGTGGCAGCAAAATTATCGGCGGCGCGGCAATTATCCCTGCCGGTGTATATGCAGCGGCGGCCAGAGCGTGTAGCGGGTGATGAGAGATGGTGCACAGAATTTAGTACCGAGCAGGCCTTGGTTTTAGCGCTTAAACAAAGCTATTTGGCGAGTAGCCCTAATAAATAGTTTTTGGACGTGGTTTTAAAATGACATTCGATTACGAAATAGACCCGCAAGCAATAGAGCGCAATAGCTTTGCGATGATTCGCGAATTGGCTGATTTGTCGGCCTTTGACGCTGAGCAAACACAAGTTGCAATGCGGGTAATTCATAGCGCGGGTGATCCTGCATTAGCTGCGCAGCTGCGCTTTAGTGCGGGCGCTTGCGATGCTGGGCAGCGGGCCTTGGCCGCGCAGGCGCCAATACTCTGCGATGTAGAAATGCTTAAGCAGGGGCTGACTAAACGAATGTTGGCGCGCCCAGCCCAGTGTTTTTTAAATGCCGAGGGCGTAAGTGCTATAGCCCAAGCGCGGGGCGAAACCCGCAGCATGGCGGCGCTGGAGTTTTGGAGGCCGCACTTAGCGGGTAGCGTGGTGATTATTGGCAATGCCCCCACCGCCTTATTTCGTTTGTTAGAAATGCTGGCGAGTGATCCGAGTTTGGGCCGCCCTGCACTGGTGATTGGTATTCCAGTCGGTTTTGTTGGCGCGGCGGAATCCAAGCAGGCGTTGTGGGATTGTCATCAAACACTCGGTATAGAGTGTATTACCCTATTGGGCCGTCAAGGAGGCAGCGCTATTGCTGCCTCGGTGTGTAATGCCCTGCTGCGCTGTAATCGCGGGGAGCTGTATTGATGGCGCTAGATAAGGCGATGCCGTCATTAGTAGGCCAAACGCGGCATTTCCCAGTGGATGTCATTGGTTTGGGCGTGGGCAATTCAGCTGGCGAGGAATTGCATTTAGCCGCCACCGCGCAGGCGGCACTGGGCGCTGCAGATTGGGTTATCGGCAGTGCGCGGCAACTGGCATTGATCGCGCCGTGGCTGCCTGAGCAACGAGCGCGTCTGCTGCCGAAAATTCCAGAACTACTCGCCCAGCTTGAAGCAATGCCGGATAAGCGGGTGGTGGTTCTTGCCTCGGGCGATCCGCTGTATTACGGCATTGGTCGCTGTTTGATCGCCCACTTTGGCGTTGATGCGCTGCGCTTCCATGCAGGGGTATCCAGTATTCAGGCGGCTTGTCATCGCTTGGCTTTGTCGCTGCAGGATGTAGACGTACTGAGTTTGCATGGCCGTCCGGTTTCAGTTTTACGGCGTTATTTACGCGCTGGCGCGAGCTTACTGATATTGACCGACAAACACAGTCATCCCCGCCAGCTGGCCAAGTTCTGTGTGGAGTGCGGTTTTAGCCAAGCGCGAATTAGCGTGTGCGAGAATTTGGGCTACCCGCAGGAAGCGATCAGCCATTGGACTGTCACTGAATTGCTGGCAGAGGGGAGCGGGCAGAATCGCGAGTTTGCCGCGCTGCATGTCTCGGTGATTCACGCGGGGGTGGGCGGTGGCGTCTTACCGGTATTCCCCGGTATTGCCGACACGCAGCTTTTTACCGACGGCGCCAGTGGTCAGGGCATGCTCACTAAGCGCGAAGTGCGTTTGAACATATTGTCGCTAATGCAAGTTCAGCCCAGCGATGTGGTGTGGGACATAGGCGCAGGCTGCGGTGGCGTGGCGGTAGAGTTGGCGCTCTGGGGCGGCGGGGCGCAGGTGTATGCGGTGGAGTCTCATGCGCAGCGCCTAGCGTGTTTGCAGCACAATCGGGATCACTTTGGGGTGCCAGATCGCCTGCATATTATTGCGGGGCGTGCCCCTGGAGCCTTGGTTGACTTGCCGCCAGCGACTAAGGTGTTTATCGGCGGCAGCGGTGGTGAGCTTACTCAGATATTACAGCAAGTGTGGTCGGGTATTCCGCTTGGTGGCTGCGTAGTAGTGAGTGCAGTCACTGAAACCAGTCAGCAGTTGTTACGCAATTTTGAACAGCAATTAGTGGCTGGCCAATATCGCAGCGAAGCCCTGCAAATTGCGGTGAGTCGCCGTGGTGAACTGGCCGGTGAACCCTGCTTTAGACCGCTATTGCCGGTGTATTTATACCGTTTTGAAAAAACAGCGGCGCGCAGCGAGGTTATCGACAATGTCTGAGCATCTGCCGCTAACGCAAACTCCCACTCGAATTCCAGCTCCAGCCCGAGCCCCAGCAAAAGGTATTTTTTACGGGGTGGGGGTGGGGCCAGGCGACCCAGAGCTACTGACCTTAAAAGCCCATCGCTTAATTGCCCAAGCCGATGTGATTGCCTTTTTAGAAAATGCCGACGGTCACTCGCAGGCGGCTGAGATAGCGGCGGCGTCTATTCAGGCCGCTGCGGGCTTACGACTCCCCATTTACATGCCTATTTATATGCCAATGAACCGCGACCGCGCGCTGGCCAATGCCGCCTATGACGATGCGGCGCAGCGGATTAGCGAGCAGCTAAGTGCGGGCCGTAATGTGGTGTTTTTGTGTGAGGGCGACCCGCTGTTCTTTGGGTCCTTTGCGTATTTAATGGCGCGTTTGGCAGAGGGGTTTCACTGCGAAGTGGTGCCCGGCATTAGTTCGATTAATGCCGCCGCTGCTCGCAGTAAAACACCACTCGCTATGCTTGCCGAGTCGTTTGCGGTGCTTAGCGGTCGCCACGCCCCAGAAGAATTACGCGCGGCCCTTGAGCGCCACGATACGGTGGTTATTTTAAAAGCGGGGCAGACGCGGCCGCAAATTCTCGCTGCGCTGAGCGAGGCGGGGCGGCAAGCCGATGCCCGCTATCTTGAATTTGTGGGACGCCCCAATGAACGCATTGTTGAGGATGTTAGGCAATTGGAGGCAGTGCCGGGGCCGTATTTCTCGCTGTTTTTGGTGAGCCGTAGCGGGGCGCGGGCATGATTCGGATTTTTGCCTTAACGCCAGCGGGGAAGCTTTTAGCAGAGCGCTTACTGTTGCTGCTGCCATCGTCTGTGCTGAGCTATCGTCCTGATAATTTCGCTAGCACTGTGCAGCAGGCCTTTCTGCGTGGCGAGCGTTTAATTTTAATTTGTGCGACCGGTATTGCGGTGCGCTGCTTGGCGCCGGTGCTGGTGAGTAAACATCAAGACCCCGCGGTACTGGTGTTAGATGAGCAGGGCGAGTTTGTGATTCCGCTATTGTCCGGCCACGAGGGCGGCGCCAATGATTGGGGTTTTGACGTGGCGCAGCTGCTTGGCGCGCAATGTGTGCAAACCACTGCCAAACCCTATCTCAAGCCAATTTATACCGTGGGCATGGGCTGCGAGCGGCATTGCCCCGAGGATGCCCTGGCAGACTTGCTGGCGAGCTGCCTGCAGCAAGCGGGCTTGTCGATGGCCGATATTCACAGCCTGAACAGCATTGATATTAAGGCCGACGAAATGGGTTTAATCAGTTTAGCCGCAAAGCACAGCTTGGCGTTTCAAACTTGGTCGGTGCCGCAACTCACGACGGTTGAGGGGCTGCTTAGCCAGCGCTCGGATTATGTGTTTGCAACGGTGGGTGTATACGGCGTGGCCGAATCCGCCGCCTTGTACGCAGCCCAAGATTGCGCCGGTGACAGCCCAGAATTACTGCTAAGCAAACAGAAAAATGCCAGGGCGACCTGCGCGATAGCGCGGGCCTACCCCAAGACGAATTCGATAGAAGCACAAAAAGGACAGTGAGCGATTGTGAGTAAATTATATTTAGTAGGTATGGGCCCAGGCGACGAGCGCTTGATTACGCCGCTGGCTAGCGCCGTTATAGCCCAGTGTAGCGATGTGGTGGCCTACGGCCTGTATTTGGATTTGCTGGCAGACATGACCACCGGTAAACGCTGCCATGATTTGCCCTTGGGCGAGGAGATTGGCCGGGCGCGGTTGGCGCTAGATCTCGCCGCCAGTGGCAAGGCTACGGCGCTGGTGTCCAGTGGTGATATTGGTATTTACGCCATGGCCACCTTGGTGTTTGAGCTATTAGATCAGCAGCTTAACGGCGCAGAGCATCATCCCGAATGGTTGGCGGTCGATATTGAAGTGGTGCCAGGTATTTCGGCGATGCAGGCGGCGGCGAGCCGTGTTGGCGCCATGTTAGGCCACGATTTTTGTACGATCTCGCTCTCTGATTTGCTCACGCCTTGGCAAGTGATTGAACAGCGTTTACACGGCGCTGGCAGCGGCGATTTTGTGGTGTCTTTTTATAATCCGGTATCTAAAAAACGGGACTGGCAGCTGAATACTGCCCGCGACATTTTATTGCAGTATCGCCCTGCAAATACCCCCGTGGTAATCGGTCGCCAGCTCACACGCAGCGACGAAGATATTCGTTTTACGTGCTTGGGCGATCTTAAGGCCAGCGACGTTGATATGTTCACCTTGGTGTCGGTGGGTAATCGCGAAACCCGTCATATTGTTAACGGCAGTAAAGAATGGATTTACACGCCTCGCGGTTATGCCAGCAAGACGTAAATTTTAAGGCTGACGTGCTTAAAAATCTTTAAAAAGGAAACGCTGTGAAAGTATTTTTTATAGGCGCCGGCCCCGGCGACCCAGAGTTAATCACGGTAAAAGGCCAGCGTATAATCAGTGCCTGTCCTGTGTTGCTTTACGCTGGTTCATTGGTGCCCACCGATATTTTTGCTGGACGCCAAGGCGATGCCCTGCGGATTGTCGATACCGCGTTTTTAGACCTGGATGAAATCATGGCGCATATTTCTTGGGCCAGTGAGCAGGGTCATGATGTGGCGCGGATTCACTCCGGCGACCCCTCGGTTTACGGCGCCATCGGCGAGCAAATTCGCCGTTTGCAGGCCCTAAGTATTGACTATGAGATTATTCCCGGCGTGACCGCAACCTCGGCCTCGGCGGCGTGGCTCGGCAAGGAGTTAACCCTATCTGGGGTGTCGCAAACCATTATTCACACCCGCTACGAAGGCAAAACCCCATTTCCCGAGCGCGAGCGACTGCCTGCCTTGGCCGCCAGCGGCGCGACTTTGGCGATTCATTTGGGGGTGACCCGTATTCATAAAATTGTGGAGGAGCTAATTCCCCACTACGGCGCCGACTGCCCAGTGGCAGTTTGCTACCGCACCTCCTGGCCGGATCAAGATAAAGTTGTTGGCACCTTAAGCGATATTGTTGCCAAGGTACGCGACAAGAAATTTACCCGCACCAGTTTGATTTTAGTGGGCTGGGTTTTGGCCAGTGAAGACTTTAGCGACTCGTATTTATACGACCACGATAAGGCCCATGTGTATCGCCCCAAAGTTAAGCCCGCTCGTCTGCGCGATGTGAATAGCAGTGCCGCCCATCCCAGCTTAAAACTGCCAGTGCTGTAAGTTTGGAATGGGCCGAATTGTATTAAGCAGACCGCTTCTTGCAGGCCGGTATACCGTCTAGGGCAGGCTTGCGCGCCTGCTCTTCGGCAATGAGCTCTGCTGGGAATTGGCTCATAAAACAGCAGCAGACATTGTCGTTAATCATGGTGCGCGGGCCGTGGGGATGGGCGATATGTTGGTAGCGGGCATGGCTATGGCCATGATCATGTTGCTTTTCATGTTCATGGGAATGTTCTTGCTCATGTGAATGGCTATGGGGGTGATTGTGGCTGTGATGATGCGTTGCATTGGGTTCTTGGTATTCGGCGTGGTGGTGATGTAAGTCAACTTCGCCCCGGGCAAGGCGAGCGCTAAAGTCGGCGAGTAGACCGGTTTGTTGTTGGCTGCCATTCATGGTTTCGGCAAAGCGGGCCACAAAGGTATCAATGACCTTGGGGTGGTCGCGGAGATAGTCGGCTTTGATGAACTGCACCTCGGGCTGTTCGGCGGCGACTTTATCAATATAACGGTGAATACGGTCAATAAGCCGGCCGCCAAACAAGAAGTAAGGAGCGACAACAATTTTTTTAAAGCCGAGCTTGCAGGCCATTTCTAAACCCCGGCCAACCGAGGGAAAGGTGACGCCAGAGTAGACCGTCTCGGACCAGCCGAAGCCCAGGCTCTCGGCGGCGATACGGCAGAGCTTGGCGGCGTCGGCATTGGCATTAACGACCGAGGTGCCGCGACCGACCACCACTAGCATGGTGTCGTAGAGGGCGCCGGGGGCGGGAATCTCAGTGTGGCCAAGAGAATTGAGAATGCGCTGCTGAAAGGCGGCAATCATATTGCTGTGTAGGCCCAGTTCACGGCCGTAGTGAATATGCAGATCTGGGTGCTTTTGCTGGTAACTGGTGAGTACCGACGGAATATCGTTCTGGGCGTGGGTGGCGGCAAACAACATACCGGGAACGGCGTAAATGGCTTTTACACCTTGTTCCCGAAGCGCATCCAAGGCCATGTGAATATTGGGCGCGGAATACTCTAAAAAGCCGTATTCGATTTTGAGTTCGGGGTAGCGCTGGCGCAGGTTTTTAGCGAGTAGGCTAAATTCCTGCTCAGCGATTTTGGCGCGGCTGCCGTGACCACAGATAAGTAAGCCGCAATTGTTGGGCAGGTTTTCTAAATTCGTCATGGGGGTGTCCATTGCGTAGAAGTGATTGAGGTAAAAGGATTGATGTAACTGATTAATATTGAGGGGTTAGGTTTATTAATAGCGTGTAAATGAATTAATTTTTTAATAAATTTGTACTTGAATAGCTCCATATTGTTGGAGGGTATTTTGTCGTCTTTAGTTTTTGTTTTGAGAGCGGTTGGATTGTTGCGTGTTGTGCTTTTTAGGTAAAAATAGTGTTTATTTACAGACATTTAATTCGGTTTTTGGGTTTCGATACCATATTGTTTCATTTATTTTTTGCGGTTTAAAGTAACTTGTTTAAATAGTTTTTTTTGATGAATTTAAATATTACTTGGGTTAAAGTCGCTGCGCATTTTCAGGTTCCAAGGTGATATTTTCACCGTAGCGATTAATAGGGAATTCAGTGCGTAAAATTGACTTTCGGTTTTGCGAGATTAATTGAAGCTGTCCCCGCAACTGTATGCGATGAGTGCTAATCACGGCCACTGAGTAAGGTGTTGTCACTGAACTTGGGAAGGCGATTAGCGCATTTTCTGGCGTTTTCTTAAACGCGTAGAATGAAGTCGTGAGCCAGTAGACCTGCCTGATATGCATTTACCTGATGGTCGGGGTGTGCAATCAGGCGAGTATAATCAGAGTCATTTCTGTGGCTTCTGCTATTTCCTCGTTAATTTCCCGCCGCCATTGAGATTGTTGCAATCAAGAGGCGATTCCTTTGAAAAATTCGATATTTAATCCGCTAGTAATAAGTTGTTTTGTCTTTGCATGTCCAGCATACGCGGCTGGCTTGAGTGGTGTGAGCGAGCGCAGCGCTGGTCAGCTTGAAGAAGTGCAGGTTACAGGTAGCTCGCTCGCCAATAGGGGGCTAGCCGACGCTGAGGCTGCTTCGGTAGGTACGGTTCTGGCAGCGCAAATTGCGCACCGCCCAGCGCTGCGTCCCGCCGAGTTATTAGAAACCATACCGGGTATGGTGGTGACCCAGCACAGCGGTGACGGCAAGGCGAATCAATATTTTTTGCGGGGCTTTAATTTGGATCACGGCAGCGACTTTGCTAATTATGTCGACGGCATGCCCATCAATATGGTGAGTCACGGTCATGGCCAAGGTTATACCGATCTTAATTTTTTAATTCCCGAATTGGTCGACCGCATTGTTTATCGCAAAGGTCCCTATTATGCCGAGGCGGGGGATTTTTCCTCGGCGGGTACAGCGCGAACATCTTATGCGCGGGCTATGGAAAATCAGACCGTGAAACTTACCGCGGGCGAAAACGATTATGCGCGTCTCTTAGCCTTTGGCGGAGTGGCGGCGGCAGATGGCCAGCTGGTTTATGCTTTTGAGTCTCAGCAAAACGACGGCCCATGGCAGCTGCCAGAGGGCTTTGATAAAGCCAATGGTGTATTGAAATACAGCGGTGGTGATCGCAAGCAAGGTTATTCGCTGACGGCCATGGCCTATGAAGCGGATTGGACCTCGACAGATCAGATTCCCCAGCGCCTAGTGGCTGAGGGCAGCGTGGATCGCTATGGTTCCCTAGATGACAGCACGGGTGGCGACACCCACCGCTATAGCCTGTCGGCTGAAATTTGGTCGGTATTGAACGATGGTCTGAATCTGCAAAGTCAATTTTACGTGGTGGATTATGCGCTGCGTTTAAGCTCTAACGCGAGTTATTACTCCCGCGATAACAGTGACGACCCCGAGGTGCGCGGTGACCAATTTACCCAATTCGATAATCGCCTGACTCTCGGCGGCCAGCTAGATTTTACGCAGGCCCTAAGCGCGGTACATGAATTGCGCTACGGCGGTGAATGGCGACTGGACGATATTAACGACGTGGGTGTGGGCTTTAGCCAGCGAGGCCTAATATACGATCTGTTTGCCAGCGCGGCGGTGGAAGAGCAGGCGCTCGGTGTATACAGCAGCGTACACAGCCAATGGACGGCGTGGTTTGCCTCAATCGCGGGTTTGCGCTACCAAACCATTGATGTGGCGGTAGCCGATAAGCTTGACGCGACGGCGGGTGGCAGCGACCGCGAGGCCTTGTTGTCGCCCAAATTATCACTGCGCTTTGGCCCATTCGCGAGCACGGAGTTCTTCATTAACTATGGCGACGGCTTTCACAGCAATGATGCGCGGGGTGTAGTGAGAAGGGAAAGTGCAGTGCCGCTGATATCTTCGTCGGTGGGCTATGAATTGGGGATGCGCAGCTTGCTGGCCAATGATATTCAGCTGTCGGTGGTGGCGTTTCGTTTAGATTTAGACTCAGAGTTGGTGTTTGTTGGCGATGAGTCGACAACCGAACCTCGGGATGCCAGCCGTCGCCAAGGCCTTGAGGTGAGCGTATTTTATCAGCCGGTGGACTGGTTTGTATTGGATATGGATGTTGCCTCGTCGGAAACCGAGTTTAAGCAACTGCAGGTCGACGAGGGGCAGGTATTGGGCAAATATGTGCCCGACAGCGTTGAACAGGTCTTTGCTATGGGCGCGAGTATCGATTTAGATAACGGCGTGTACGGGGGGCTTAGACTACGCTATTTCGGCCCTCGCAAGCTTACCGAAGGCGGTGATGTTGAATCGGCGGCCTCGAAGAGCGTCAATGCCAATATTGGCTACCGCTTTAGCAATGGTATATCGCTGGGGCTTGAGATTATCAATGCCTTGGATGAGCGTGATGACGATATCACTTATTACTATGCCTCACGGACTTTATCCGAGCGCAACGCCGGTATTGAACCCCAGCTAGACCGCCACTCGCACCCTATGGAACCTCGTACTTATCGGGGGACATTGGCTTACCACTTTTAGCAGAAAAGCCTCGGTGACTAGGGGCGGTTGCCGACGGCTAAGTTCTGCCTTTATAGCGATAACTACCTATTTGATTTTGACTCCGGATAATAGCTATCGGCATTCTTATTGCCTATAGTAGAACAACGGGATTGCGTAGTTATTATTGCGCCTTAGCCGCGACTCAACTGCGATAAGTTGCCTAATGGTAGGTAATCTTACATCACGAGCCTTTATATGCCTGCTTCCGAGCATATGCCGATACTCGGCAAACGAAAAAGTATTACTCGGCGTATTCTGTTCCCTTTCGCTGCACTCATCGTTCTCAGTAATGCGGTGATAATTTACATTATTATTGGGCAGTTAGACGAGCAGCTACTTAACGCAACTGAACAAGATCTGATCAGCGAGTCAGAGCTGCAAGCGGTGCAGTTTCGCGCCAATATGGCTGAATTGGTTAGAGATCTGCGGTTTGTGACAGGAACCCCGCCTATTCAGGGGCTAATTCGGGCGGAGCGCAATGGTGGTGCCGATCCTTCAGATGGTTCTAGTGAAGCAGAATGGGTAGCTCGGCTTGGGGTAATCTTTAGCGAAATGCTCAAGGCAAAGCCTCAAAACGTGCAAATTCGTTTTATTCGCGCTAACGGCCTAGAGTTAATTAGGGTTGATCGTTACGGGCCTAACGGCACTATCCAGCGCGTTTCGCAAAATGAATTACAAGATAAAAGCGCGAGTAAATATTTGTCGGAAACCCTAAGTTTAGATGCCGGTCAGGTCTATCTTTCTGATATTGAGCTCAACCGTGAATTTGGCAAAATTGTGGAGCCTTTGCAACCAGTTATTCGCGCAGCAACGCCGGTGTACACCACCGATGGCGAACTATTCGGGATTGTGGTTATTAATCACAATTTGCAAACCAGCTTTGATGCCTTGAAATCGATAGCAGGGGTAGATCATCAGTTTGTTATCGCCAATGGTAGAGGTGAATATTTAGCGCACCCCGAGGCTGAACGTCGCTTTGCCTTTGAATATGGTCGCAGTAGCAATATAAGCCAAGATTTTCCTGCCACTCAGCGTCTATTGGACAACCCTCAGCTCGAGGTGGTAAACGGTAAAGGTAATGCTAATGGTAAGGCGTCGGTATATTCCTTGCGCAGTATTGCCTATAACCCTGAAGACAGCACCGATCGATTAATTTTAGCCACCAGCCATGACTTTCAAGACGCCCTCGCCATCAAGGAACGCGTGCTCAGTAAGATTTATCTGTTTCTGATTTTTGTGCTGTTAATGTCCGGGGTATTGGCAATATATGCGTCGCGACGTATCGCCGGGCCTATTATCTCTATGCGCAACACCCTGAATCGCGATGGCTTGGCAACCCAAAGTGAGGACTTGCCGATTCATGATGGTGGAGAGTTGGGCGAACTGGCGCGAGTTTTTGACAATCTATTGCAAGAATTGTCGAGCAAGCAGGCCCTCCTGGCCACTGAGGTGGCTGAGCGTAAAGGCGCTGAGCTTGAGCTGCGCGTAAATAATCAAAAACTGAAAGTAGCATACAAAGAATTGGAGCAATTTACTTATATTGCGTCACATGATTTGCAGGAACCACTGCGCACAGTACAAAGCTTAGTAGAAATGTTTGAAGAGAACTACGGTTCTGAGATGGATGAACAAGCTAAAACCTTTTTGGGTTTTATTAAAGAATCGACTATGCGGATGACGGCCTTGATCCGTGGGCTACTGGATTACGGCCGCTTAGGGAGCGAGTCAGATCTCACTGAGGTGAATTGTCAGGAATTGGTGGACGCGGTATGTGTGGATCTTCGCTTACGGCTAGATGAAGTGGGCGGCAGTGTTGAATATGAGGACCTGCCAGTTATTACCGGGAAGATAACGGAGTTGCGCTTATTATTTCAAAATTTAATTAGCAACGGGCTTAAGTTTCGACGTCTCGATGTGTCCCCGAAAATCGTTATTGCGGCGGAGCGAGGCTTAGACTGCTGGCAGTTTAGCGTCAGTGATAACGGTATTGGTATTGCCCCTGAACATTTCCAACACATTTTTATGATTTTTCAGCGCTTACATGGGCGCGATGAATTTGAGGGAAGTGGCATCGGTTTGGCCCACTGTAAAAAAGTGGTAGAGTTACATGGTGGTGAAATTTGGGTAGAATCTCAGCTGAATGTGGGCACGGTGTTTTATTTTTCGCTCAGGGATAATCGTGATGAACAAGCTTAAACGGGTCTTGCTTATAGACGACTGCAAGGCCACAAATTACATTCATCGTCTGGTGATAGAGAAATACGGCTGCGCTGAGGCGGTCGTAGAAGTGAATAATGGCCGCGAAGCACTGGAATATTTAACCACCGAAGTAGATGGTAGCTACCCCAAGCCAGAGTTGGTTTTTTTGGATATTAATATGCCAGTGATGAACGGTTGGCAGTTTTTGGAAAAATATGCCGAGGTACCCGAGGCGCAGCAGGCTGGTGTGGTTGTAGTAATGCTCACTACGTCACTTAACCCTGATGATGCATCCTTGGCTCAAAGCAAGGCGGCGGTTAAATCTTTTTCTAGTAAGCCGCTTACTGAGAGTCGCTTAGACGATGTACTCGCCGAGTATTACCCTGAGGCGTTGCGGCGCTAAGCTGCCTGTAGCCCCTCGTTCGCTCTTCGTTAAATCCCGTCTTTGTCATAAAACTGTCCTCGTTTAGTCCTGCTATTGTCATACTAAAACCCTAATCTTGGCCCAAATGGGCAAAGAGGATACACACGGGTGGAGCTAGGACAGCGTTATAAAACCGTTTGGTTATCTGACATCCACCTCGGCTTTAAAGATTGCCGAGCTGATTATCTTCTCGATTTTTTGGCGAAAACAGAGTGTGAAACGCTGTACTTGGTTGGCGATGTTGTCGACCTTTGGGCGCTAAAGCGCAGTCTGTATTGGCCCTCAAGTCACTACGAAGTGGTACGCAGCTTATTTAAAAAGGCTAGCACTGGCACGCGCGTGGTGTACATTCCGGGTAATCACGACGAGCCTCTGCGCGATTATGTCGGCCACATTCTTGGCCCCATTGAAATAAAACGTGAAGCCATACACACCACCGTAAACGGCAAACGATTGCTGATGTTTCACGGTGATTGCTTGGACGAGCATATGCGTTTGAGTAAGTGGGAGGGCCTGGTTGGCGACGCAGCCTACGATCTTTTGTTATTTCTTAATCGCTGGGCCAATTTTATTCGTCGGCGCTTCGGCCGCAATTATTGGTCCCTCGCTACCTATATAAAACAGCGTATTCCCAACGCTCGTCAGGTCATTAGTGTGTTTGAAGAGGCCGCTATCCGCGAGGCATCTCGGCGGGGGCTCGACGGCGTCGTGTGCGGTCATATTCACCAGCCAGCGCTTAAGAAAGTCAAGGGTTTGCTGTACTGCAACGACGGCGATTGGATAGAGAACTGCACCCTGCTAGGGGAGACCTTTGAGGGCAATTTAGAGCTGCTGCAGTGGACAGAGCATCAAACGCTGCTGCAAAGCATGACCGGCAACGGCGGCCGGGTAAAAGCCGATGTTGTGCCTTTGCGTCGCGCCGGTTAACCAATAGGAGTTACATATGATATCGGTTGATTCAGTTATAGATGAGCAGTTTCCCCGGATATCTAAGGGCAGCCCGCGCATTAAGAAAACCTTGTCGGCGCTACTTAAATACCTATTTCACGAAGCGGAGTTCAAGCAGTTTGAGCGCGACTACCCCTATTTGCAGGGACTGGATTTTGTTGAAAAAGGCCTAGAATATTTTGATTTTGGCTACGCGGTAAGCGCGCTGGACAAAGAGCGTATACCGGTCACCGGCCGCGTGGTGATTATTTCTAATCATCCTATTGGTAGCTTGGATGGTCTGGCACTCTTAAAACTGGTGTCAGAGGTGCGCTCTGATGTCAAAGTGGTAGCGAATGAACTGCTCTATGCGATAAAGCCGCTGCGGAGTTTGTTGCTGCCTGTCGACAATATGAGCGGTAAACGCAATCGCAAGGAAAACTTACAGGCAATCCACGGCCATTTGAATAGTGAAGGTGCCGTCATTATTTTTCCGGCCGGGGAGGTTTCCCGATTTAGTCCGGCAGGTATCCGTGATGGCCGTTGGCGCAATGGCTTTATTAAGTTTGCCGTCAAGGCTAAAGCGCCAATCTTACCGGTTCACATAAATGCCCGAAATTCGGTGTTCTTCTACGCATTGTCTTTACTGGCAAAGCCATTATCTACTCTGTGGTTGATTCGGGAAATGTTTAAGCAAAATAATCGAACTGTGCGAGTGACTATTGGCTCGGCGATCGAGTTTGATGTCTATGAAAAGTTACCGCTTACCGCACCAGCTAAAGCGCGTCTGTTTAAAAAACATCTATATAAACTGGGGCGACGTAAACGCGCGGGTGAGCCTTGCTTTATGCCGGTTGCCCAGGCGGTTGCGCATCCGGAAGATCGCCAGGAATTGCGAGCCGCTATTCGTCAATGTGACCACTTGGGTAATACCCGAGACGGTATGGAAATTTACTGTTATCAATACAGCGGTGATTGCACGGTAATGCGGGAGATTGGTCGACTGCGAGAGGTGAGTTTTCGCGCGGTTGGCGAAGGCACCGGCCGTCGTCGCGATGTGGATCGCTTTGATGCTTATTACGACCATATTGTGCTGTGGGATGAGAACCAGTTAGAGCTCGTTGGCGCCTACCGTTTAAAGCGCATCGCGAGTTTAGACGACGGCCAGACCCTGTACAGCGAATCTTTATTTGACTATCAAATTCCTTATGCCGAAGAATATTTTGAATGCGGCGCGGAGCTTGGTCGCAGTTTTGTGCAGCCCCGCTACTGGGGGCGCAATGGTCTGGATTATCTTTGGCAGGGGCTGGGCACGTATTTGCAGCGCTATCCAGACGTGCGCTATTTATTTGGGCCGGTGAGTTTGAGCGATAGCCTACCCCGAGCGGCGAAGGATCTGCTAATCCCATTTTATCAAACTTATTTCCCCACCACTCAAGCCTGGGCTAGTGCGAAAAGCCCTTACCGCGCGGAAACGAGCATTTTGCAATTTTGCGGTGACGATTATCGCGCTGAATTTACACAGCTAAAGCAAGAGCTTGCCGATCTTTCCTGCGCAGTGCCGACGCTTTATAAGCAGTATACCGAACTCTGTGAGCCGGGCGGTGTTAGCTTCGCCGCATTTAATGTTGACCCAGACTTTGCCGATTGTATTGATGGTTTGGTGCTGGTGGATCTTAGCAAAATGAAAGCGGCGCGGCGAAAGCGGTATTTAGGGGGCGAGGTCGGGTGTCGGACGTCTGATGTCTGACGTGGGGTAAAACCACCGGAAGGATCGTTGTGTGCGGATTACTGCTAAAGTAAATCTTTTTAAATGTCATGGCAAACTCGAGCCACGTCCGATGTCAGCTACGAGCGTTGACGTCAGGCATCCGACACCCGACGTCCGACTTTTTAAGCATTTCTCTTAAACACCTCAATCAACCACGCCGGATCATCAATCGGCAGGTCGTGGCCAGCGCTGCTATGTAATACAAGCGGCCAGCGATATTTTGCCGCTAAGTATTCACTGCATTGATATGAAACCATGCGGTCGGCGCGGCTGCTGATAAGGAGTTGTGAGGCGCCGGACAATTCGGGCGGTGCACGATAGCGGGCGGCAGCGAATAATTGCCTCAGGACATTTATTTTCTTTATTGCTTGGGTCGTGCTGATTTTATACCAGGCTTGTAATAACGCGGGATCATTTGCGTGATGATTGCTGACCATTTTTAAGGCAGCACTTTCTCGCTGGTGTTCATGGGGGGCAAGCAATGCGCTGAGAGCGGTTGGGAGTGCTGCAAATCTTAAGCGCTGAAATAGTGGGCAGTCACCGGTACTGGTATTAATAAAAATAATTTTGGCTATTTGCTCTGGCGTAGTGGCCAGCCAGTCTAGGGCGACCATACCGCCGAGAGACAGCGCAACCACGCCGAAAGGGGTGTTGGCTTTTAATGGCTCGGGGAGTCGCTGCTGTAGGTCGTGGCGAATTTCGCTGATTCTTGTTGGTGATGGCCGCTGGTGTTCACTGCCAAAGCCTGGGAGGTCGAGGCAGTGGCAATGCCAGCCGAGCTGGACTTCGCAGCGCTGTATAAAATCGCCCCAATGGCCTTGTTCTCGACCAAGGCCACGCAAAAAGAGCCAGTGTTTGATGTTCATATTTTATAGCTGCCGATACCAGAGACTCTGGGCCATTTGCTGCATTTCTCGTTCTTGCTCGCCCCTGGGTTGCCAGTGCTCCATATTGCGCGCGGCGGCGAGTAAAAAGTCGATCAGTAGTAAATGGCCACGTAACACCCTCGCGTGGCGATGGGGCACCGTGGGGTTGAACAAACCCGCAAAACTAAATAATTGCTGGGGGTGCTTTTTTACCCATAACCACGAACCCATTTCTAAGGTGAGGGGTAGCAGGGTGATGCCTTGTGCTCGACAGCGCTGATAGAAGTAATCCCATATGTCGCCGTGACTGAGGTAGTGCATGGCTTGGGGGCCAAATACGTAATTATGGTGGGGGAAATTGCGTTCCCACAATAATTTTAGGGCGACGTAGCTACCAATATCGGCGATGGGAAGGCGGCGGTAAGCGTAGGGTATCCACAGGTGGTCTTGGAAGCCGAAACCAGAGTGGAAGTCGACTACGATGCTTGGTCGGCCACGCTTGCAGTGTCGTCCGATAATATTTTGGAGGGCGATGAATTCGGGTTCAAAGTCGTCGTCGCGACGACCCCGATACCAGGGTATTTTGCGCCATAGACGTTGACCGCCGACGAGAAAGGGCACTTTGTCTTCGGCATCGATCGGCGCGTGGCGGTTAAGGTCAATGCCATTGGGGTTGCAGCGCGAGTCCCTGAGCATGCCGCCGGGATTCACAATGGGTACGGCAACAATACAGATTTCACTTTCAAATTGTTGGCGCCAGTGACTGTCCCAGCGACAGCGTTCTACCACGCTTTCTAGCCATGCGAGTAAAACTTGCGTGCCAATGCGTTCTACGCCGTGAATGCCCGCAGTGACGAATAGGCAGTGTTTGGCGGTATCTGGATTGCCAATGACCAGTGACACCAGCGGCAGGGTAAACTCGTCGACGTCAATTAGGGCTTCGGTTCTGCTCTGTATCAGTGAACCTGCTTGGCGGCAGAGCTGCTCTAATGACAGTAATTCCGACAGGCGTTTGTGCAGGCGCCCGCGACAGGCATCCATGACTGTGGTGAAGTCGGGCAACTGGGGGCCGATGTGCTCATGGCATTCATTTTCGAGCGGCGGCGTATTAATGCCTGAGTCGGTTTGGGGCATTATGGCGTTAATAGTGGCATTGCCGTATGGATGCCGGTTTCTTGCCAGAGCTGATTAACCAGTGCCTCATTGTCGTGCCATTGCCCTTTTAATACCCAGTCGCAAATTGCTTCAGCGACATCGGGGTAGTGCTGTGGCGTTTGCGCTGGAATATTTAAAAGCCATTGCTCAATGGTGTGCTGGCTAAATTCGTCCATGACACTGGCTAAGTTAAGTTGCTTGAGCGCAGCGGCGTTGCCGAGTTGTTCGGCTTGGCCGGAAACCGGTTTGGCGAGTGCCGGAATACCCATGTGCAGGCATTCGCTTATGAGCTCAAATCCAGCGTTGCAAATGACCGCGCGGGCGGAGCAAAGATCGTGCTTAAAACCGTGGAGACTGGTTTTACGCTGCGCGACATTGCCAATACTTGTGTCGCTGAGCTGCGGGGCGTACTGAATGAATTGATATTGGGGGATATTTTGTAAGGTGGCGCACACTCGCTGCTGATCTTCAAAGGGTAGGTAGACCAAAATATGTTCAGCAGCAGCGGCGCGACGTTCCTCAGGGTTGATGATCGGCGGCGCGATGGCCGCATTAAAATGATTCCAGTGCAGCCCTAAGCGAAACCGAGCCGGTGCGAAATAGCGCATTATGAGGCGGTTGCGTAAGTCTGCGCCGCTTTCGGGAACCGCTGCGTTGCCGAAGGCGTATTGATGACCGATACCAATTACCGCTTTGTTTTGCAGGCGACCAGCCCACGCGGTAAGGGGTTCGAAATCGGTGATAACAGCGTCGAAGGGACTCAAGTCGATATTGCGCAGGTCGCGAATAAATTGCAGCGGACGCAGTTGGCGCAGGGTTTTTATACTGCTAATGCGGCCTTGTTCAGTAGCAAAGGTGAGTCCGGCGTAATGCCAGTAATCGCCGAAGGCGGCCATATCGAAATACTGTTCAGGTGGTCTGCCGCTAAATAAATACTGAACCTCTATGCCGCGTTTGACAAAGTGATGGGCCATCATTCGCGCGCGGGCAATATGGCCATTTCCTGTGCCCTGCACACCGTAAAGTAATTTCATAAGGGATTTTGTCCTGACAAGGTATGTGCAGCTGCGAGCTTAGGCGATGGCAATACTGTGACCCAGGTGTGCAATGCCAATACCAAGGCTAGCGCCTGCCAATGTGTCGGTAGGGAAGTGAACCCCTAAGATCACCCGCGAGGCGGCTACTGCTGCAGCCCAGATAAACAAGGGGGCGCCAATGACACCGAAGAACAGTACGGTCATTGTGGCTAAAAGAAAGGCGGCAGCGGTGTGACCAGACGGAAAACTAAATTCATCGGAGGCGATGATCGATGCATTAAACGCCGGTATGGCCGCAGGTGGACGCCGTCTTCGGCAGGTGTTTTTCAGAACCCAGTAGGCGGGCAGCCAAGCGGCAAAACTGATTAGCACCGCGCTAAAATAGGCTAGGCCCTGTTGAATCCCTGCGGCATATACCAGAACCGGGAGGCCGAGTTGAGCGTAGCCATCTCCTGTTTTTGATACACTGCGGGCAATGCGGGATAAGTGTTGCTGGTGGCGAGTATTGACGCAGGCCAGAAACATTCTTACATCGAACTGATTAATCGACTGTATTAAACGCATAGTATGATCCTCACACTTGAGACCATACGCCGAGCTGTTTGCAGTTGTATGACGAAATTAAGTCACTTTTAAGACAGCCTTTTGGGCTTAGGCATTTTCAATTACCAGTATGCTGCCGCGATGGCGGCGACTTGTAATGACCTCGCGGGGCAGCAGTTCGGCAAAGAAATCGTCGATGCAGGCTTCAGCAACATCGAGAAATGGCGGGCGGTGGGGGTCGGCAATGAGAATTTGTTTCACCCCCGCATCGACGGCTCGCGCAATGAGTTCATATAGCGCCTCACTCATTTCATCCCAAAAGCAGATGTCGCTGGCGATAATGATGTCGTATTCGGCGAGCTCCTCAACGCTGAGCGAGGTAAAATCGCCACTCAAGGTGTTGATCGTCGTTTTATTATGGTCTGCTAATAGGGCGAGATAAGGGAAAACGGCGGGGTCTGCGTCTAAGGCGGTAACATCTGCCCCCAAATACTTGGCGCAATAAATGCTGGCTAAACCCCAGCCGCAGCCCAGTTCGAGTACGCGGCTGCCGGGTTGCAGTGGGTGTTCTTGTAAATAGTCCATGAGGATGTAGGCACTGCCCCACAATTTATTGCCGTGGAGGTGGGTGGCTGAGGTACTGCGTTTTAGTTTGCGCATATCGGGGTGAGCGGCAAGCAGGCTGGTTACGCCAAAATACTCTCGGCTATGGGGTTTGAGGTCAGACACGATTTTTCTCCGGCTGCGCGCTGAATAATAGGGGTATTTTAGGGTTTGCCATTGTGGCGCGCGAGTTTTTATTAGCAGAAGGTCTAATTCCGATTGGGCAGGTGGTGGCGTAAGCTAGCAACGGGCCTATATGACGACGAGGGAGTCACAGTGGTAAAGAAGTTTGATTACGATATGGTGGTATTGGGTAGCGGCCCGGCTGGCGAAAGCGCGGCATTAAATGCAGTTAAACACGGTCGCAGTGTTGTGGTTGTTGAGGCGCAAGGTACGGTAGGTGGCGCCTGTACGCACCAAGGGACATTACCGTCTAAAGCACTACGTCATATGGTTCGGCAGGCAATTCGTTTTAATCAGACACCAATATTTCGCGATATTGGCGACCCTCGGACGCTGACTTACCCGCGCTTGTTGAGCCATGCCAATGAAGTTATTGCGCGTCAGGTCGCTATGCGCAGCCGGTTTTATCACCGCAATCAGATTCGTCTTATTCACGGTGAAGGTCGTTTTGTTGACCCACATACTATTTCGGTAAAGGGTGAGGACGGCCAAAGCGAAATCATCACTGCCGCCAGTGTGGTGATCGCTACAGGATCTCGGCCTTACCAGCCCGCCAATATCGACTTTAGTCACCCGCGGGTTTATGACAGCGATAGCATTCTGAAGATGAGTAATACCCCCAATAAAATCATTGTTTATGGGGCGGGGGTTATCGGCTGTGAATATGCGTCGATTTTCGCCGGCATCGGCATGAAAGTGGAGTTGATTAATAGTCGAGATCGCTTGCTTGAGTTCTTGGACGATGAGATTTCTGATGCTTTGAGCTACCAGCTGCGCAACACCGGTGTGATGATTCGCCATCGGGAGGTCTATCAGTCAGTAGAGTTGAGCGACAAAGAAATTGTGTTGCATTTGGAGTCGGGGAAGCGCCTCCATGCGGATGCCCTGCTTTGGTGTAATGGCCGCAGTGGTAATACCGATGGCCTAGGTTTGGATGCCGTTGGTTTAGAAACTGATCACCGTGGCCAGCTGGTGGTAGACGAGCATTACCAAACAGCCGTGCCGACGATATTTGCGGCGGGCGATGTGATTGGTTGGCCCAGTTTAGCGAGCGCGGCATATGACCAGGGGCGGTCAGCGGCGGCGTCGGCGCGGGGCAAAGAGCACTGCCGTTTTGTTGATGACGTCCCCACGGGGATTTACACCCTGCCCGAGATCAGCTCGGTCGGCCAAACTGAGCGGGAATTAACGGAAGGCAAAGTGCCTTATGAAGTCGGGCGGGCGTTCTTTAAAGATACCGCCCGGGGGCAGATTAGTGGCGAAACTGTGGGCATGCTCAAACTGCTGTTTCACGTGGACACGCTGGAGATTCTTGGCATCCACTGTTTTGGCGCCGAGGCGGCGGAAATTATCCACATCGGCCAAGCTATTATGAAGCAGCAAAACGGGGGCAATACCTTACGCTATTTTGTGACCACAACCTTTAATTACCCAACCATGGCTGAAGCCTATCGTACTGCGGCCTTGAATGGTCTTAATCGGCTTGGTAAATGAGCTGGGGTGGTGTGACATATACCTACCCTGTTTTCTTAAAAGTTAGTGCTTGCTAGCGGTAGTTAGCTAGCAAATATTGAGGAAAGGTTTTGAAAGGCTCGGGCATTATCGACGGACTTAAATTGCGCCAGTGAAATAATAAAAAATTTTTATTGACAGGGTCGCGTGTTCATCATAAATAGTGCCCTGAACCACCACGGTAAGCCGAGGTGTTCATTCTGTATATACGTGGTACTGGAGTGGGCAAGCAATGGCAAGTGACCTAGCTGATGACGATATCGATGATCTTGTAGAAGATGATTCGAGCGCCGATTTTGATGAGCGGCGTGATATGGGTGGGCGCGACAGTAGCATCCGCCGAAAAATTGAAGAGCGCCTAGAGCGTAAACGCCTAATGGATGAGCTGGATCTGCTTGACGATTTCGACCTGTAGCGCCTTGTTTTACTCGAATCGCTAGGTCGAGCACAGAGTTCACCACATAAACGCCACGCTAAGTGGCGTTTTTCACTTATATCCGCGTAGTATAGCAATACCTAGTTGCTGATTTTTGGCCGCGGTAATACCATCATGCCCCACGGCGTCTTATTTGCATGCTATCGCTGAGGGCGTTACGGTAGATGTCTGTGTCTGGTACAACTTTGTGGCACAACAATAAATTTGCCTCATTTAACGATAGGATTTTGTGATGAACTGGAAAGCATTATCTGCGGTTGTTGTGATCGTCGGAATTGCCGCTTTTGTTTGGTTTGTTTTAGATCGCTCGGCGACGAGTGAATTTAATGACGAGCCGACATCGGCGCTTATTGATGAAACGAACAAGCCAGAAAAAACGGTGAAGCAAACACTCGCGGTAGAGTCTGAAGAAGATTACAGCGAGAAAGCGGCAGAAGTGCCAGAGCCACCCGCTGCGGTCAACGGCAGTGACGAGCAAATCCGAGCCGCGGCTGCGAAATTGTCTGCACCTTTGGCTGGCTGGTTGCAACCTTCTGAGCAGGTTCGTAAATGGGTTTCTGCAGTAGACCAATTAGCCAACTACCGCTTGCCAACCAAACACTTGCCTTTTGTATATAGCAAAGAACCGTTTTTGGTGATTAAAACAGAAGACGGCTTAGTGAATGACCCAGGCAATTTCACGCGTTGGGACAGTATGATCTCCACGGTTACGGCGGCAGATCCTAAGAGTTTGGCTATATTCTATAAAAAATGGTCGCCGTTTTTAGAAGGCACCTATAACGAACTGGGCAACCCTCAGTCCTTTGATAATCAGCTGCGGACCATGATTGAGCACTTGCTCATTGTTGAGCCGATTCCTGAAAATGCTGCCATGAAACGTCCCAAGGTCATGTATCAATATGTTGATCCAGTCCTTGAAAACGCCGATCCCCTCAGCAAATGGATGTGGCGCTTGGGGCCAGAAAATATGAAGAAGCTCCAAGACTGGCTGCGTGAATTAGAGAGTTACCTGTAACACGCGCTGTAATCCTCGCAATATCTGGGTGCCATCCGTTTGGACGGTGCCCGACCTCCATTAGCCCCTATACACTCGTCTCAAAAGATAAATACTTGTGATGAGGCGTGTTTATGGCGGTAACTCCAGTTGATTTAAAAGGGGCGAAAATTCTGGTCACCGGGCCAACCGGCCAGGTTGCCGCGCCAGTGCTTGACGCCTTGTGCGATGTAGCGGAATTGACGGCGCTCGCCCGGTTTAGCGACAAAGCTGCGCGACTCGATTTAGAAAAACGCGGTATTCACACCGTTCGCGCCGATCTTGCTGATATGGACAGCTTAGCCGCATGCCCACAAGATTTTGACTATGTGTTGAATTTTGCCGTTGTGAAAACGGGGCTTTTTGATTACGACTTGGCCGCAAATGGCGAGGGCGTCGGCAATTTAATGGCCCATTGCCGCAACGTTAAAGCGTTTTTACATTTGTCATCTACTGCGGTTTACCAATATGCGGGACAGTCACCGCGCTGTGAAAACGACGCTTTGGGTGATAATCACCGAGCAATGTTCCCCACCTATAGCATTGCCAAGATTGCGGCAGAAACGGTGTGCCGCTTTGCAGCCCACCAATTTAAAATACCAACGACTATTGCTCGATTAAGTGTGCCTTATGGCAATAACGGTGGTTGGCCCTATTTTCACCTGCTAATGATGAAAGAAAATATGGCCATAGATTTACACCCCGATGCGCCGAATAACTATAATCTGCTGCACTCAGATGACTATGTTGCAAAAATACCCTATTTACTTGCGGCGGCAACGCCCGAGGTAACCACCACCAATTTTGGCGGCTCCCAAGCGGTGAGCATTGAAGAGTGGTGTGACTACTTGGCCGAGCTAACGGGATTCACGCCGCGTTTTCAGAATAACCCTAAGGCGTTTGGGAGTTTGTCGATTGATACTGGCACCATGCACGCACTGATTGGCGAAACTCGGGTTGACTGGCGCCAGGGTATTAGAGAAATGGTGCGCAATATGGCTCCGGACTTGCTACTTAAAAAGTAGGCGTGCCGGAGCTGCATTAATGGCGTCTTAGTTGCCGATGAGACGAATTGTGCCGATAAGATGGGGCTTGGTGCCCGCCTTATCGCGAAGCTCAAAATCGACCCCGTCATTTTTAGTATCAAAGAGCAGCTGCACTTGTGTAGGTAGAAAAATGGGGGTTTTAAAGTCAATGTCGCAGCAGTAACTTTCGCCGTTAATCTCCTTGTTCAAGGCCGCAAGGCAGGCTGCTTTGCTCCACATGCCATGAATGACCATGCGCTTAAACCCCAAGACTTTGGCGCTGAGATCGTGGAGATGGATTGGATTGAAATCACCTGAGGCGCGGGCATAGCTGCGGGCGTCTGGGCGGCCAATGGCCAAGGTTTGCTGTTGACCATATACGCGGGCTTCGCCGCGAGCCGCTTTAGGGCTTGCTGCAACGCCAGTTTTACAGCGCGAAAGGTAGCGGCTGGTGTCTTCCCAGACTTTTTCCTGGTCGACAAAGGCCGCGCAGTGAAAGCTGAACTCTATGCCCTTATCAGTAACTTGGTGGTCAGACACCCGGCATTGCAGGCTTAAGGGGGTTTGGGCATTAATAGGCCGAAACTGGGTAATACTATTACTCAAGTGCACGCAGCCCATTGGGGATACTGGAAACTGCGGGTCTAGCATCATTTTCATGTGCAGACGAAATGCCTGAACATGCAGAAATGTGATCGGCAATGTCTCGCTGTTAGCGGTAAAGCCACAAGTCTTGCGATAGCGTTGTAATTGGCTATTAGAGCAGATGACTTTTGCAACCGTTAAGGTGTAACTGGGGAAGACAGGCGCTGAATTAGGCTTTTTGCGGGTAATAGCTGCTTTTAGTAGCATTGGTAGGGTGCTTGGCAGACGTTTCAGTCTTAACTCATCACTTGCGGTCATACAACTCTATCTCCATACTGGGACAATTCCAGTGGTGTGTGACTGTGCAGTATAATGAATAACTGCTCGTCTATAATTAGCCCGACCATGCCCTATTTTTTGGCAGCTCGGCCAATAGCCGCTGATTTAGTCCCGCTCACTTAGTATCCAGCAGAAACCGTGTTGAATGATTGAAACAAGTCCAAAGAACCTTTCTGATTTAAGCGATTCCAGTTTTCTGATTCAGCTGGTGTATCCGGCTATGCAGGCAATGGGGCTGGATGTTGAACGCATCGTTAGCGAGTGTCGAATATCCACCACTTTGCTGCAAGACCGCAGTTCGCGTTTCCCGCATGCGGCGCAACAGCAGTTCTGGCGTGTACTAGAGGACGTTAGTGGCGATCACCATATTGGCTTGCATCTAGCGGACGCGGTGCAGGTGTATCGTGGTCAGGTGCTGGAATACTTATTTTTGAGTAGCCCGAATTTTGGCGAGGGCCTCAAGCGCGCCCAAAATTATCAGCGCTTGGTTACCGATGCCATGCAATTTGAGCTGCATGTCGGTGAAACTCAGTCGAAGTTAGTTCTGGCGTTTGCCGGTGACGAAGACGATGCCCTAATCTTTCGTCATCGTAACGAGTGCTTTGCGCGATTTTTAATACGTTACTTTCAAGCGGTTACCGATGGTGCGTTTGTTGCCGACGAAGTGAATCTACTACACGATGCGGTGGGTGATGCCGACGAATACAGTAAGGTTATGGGCTGTCCGGTGCACTTTAAACAGCAGGAAGCCTCATTGGTTTTTGCCAGCAGCATACTCGCCACACCCTCAACACATGCTGAACCCGATTTATTGCGATTGCATGAGAAATTGGCCAGCAAGCAATTAGAGCGCCTGTCTCGCCAAGACGTGGTGGGCGACGTGCGACAGATCATTGCCGAAATGCTCGAGCTGGGCCAGCCCAGTTTAGAGAGCGTTGCGGCGCGACTAGACATGAATGAGCGGGTGCTGCGGGCCAGGTTAACGGAAGCCGGTACCAGCTTTAATCAGGTGCTGGCAGATTACCGTTGTGTTCTGGCCAAGCGTCTGCTGGCAAGAACCGATGAAAGTATTGCCGATGTGGTTTATTTAACCGGCTTTTCTGAACCCAGCACCTTTTATAGAGCCTTTAAGCGCTGGACCGAACTCACTCCCATTGAATATCGCCAGCAAAAAAAGGCCGCCCAAAATAGCCGTAGTGACAGCGAATAAGGCGTTGCTAGGCTCGCATTAAAAATCATTGCGCGTCCGAAAAAAGCTGGCAAACCGCGGTAAGCCGCTCGCCGTAGTACCTTGGTATTTATAGCTAATGGTGCTGCCAATCGCGGGCGGGTGACGACGCTGCTGGTCACTAAAGCCAGAACCTATTTTGAACTCCCGGCCATCTGGCATTTTCACTAACACCGCGCCAAGCATCCCGCTGAATTTCCCCTTGCCCGGAATGTGGCCAATAACGACCGCTTCGGCGTCGCTAAAGCGCTTGAGCTTTAATAAATCATCACTGCGAATACCACGGTAGGGTGCGCTGCCTAAATGCAGCATTAAGCCTTCACCGCCGTTGGCAATAATCTGATCAAGGGCTTTCATCAGCGCCGTTTCGTCATCGATTTTATACTGTTCTATCAAGGCGATTGAGGGGCTATTCAGTTGAGCAAACAATACCCTTAGTGCCTGCAGCCGGTGATCAAAGTCTCCTGTTTCGCCGGGCGAGTCAAACACCATAAAGCGTATCTTTTGCCATTGGGCTGGATCGGGAATTTGCCGCCTCACCGCGCCGGAGACCTCCGCAAAACGATTGCGGCCCATCCACAACTCGCCATCTAATACTTGCTTAGGGAAGCCTTGGGTAAACCAGTCCGGTGCTGAAAAGCGGTTGCCTTGCCGAGAAATAAGCTGAGTGCCGTCCCAATAGGCTCTGACGCCATCGAGTTTTTCACTGATCCAGTAATGCTTAAGCTCAATGTCGCTGCGGTAGGGTTTTGCCAGCATAAGGGCAGGTTTTTGGGTTGTTTGCGCTGGTAGTGACGTGTCTGCGTGAACTAGATTGATACTGCAGAGTGCGAGTAAGCCGAAAATGACTTGGGTGAGTTTGCGCTGCATAGCTAATCACTCCTTGATTAAGCCAATGAATACGCCGATCCTTCGGCGCTTAACCTCCCATCTTACCCAAATATGCAGCAAGTGAAAGGTGGGGCGAGTGGGCTTGTGGTGGCGAGTGCTAATATTGACCGCGAACGCGCTGACAGGTAGTTGAAGATGGAGGTTCAGTGCCCTGCGCGGTTAGCGCGCGGTAGTGTTTATCTGTTTGTGGGTTAGGTGTTATACAATGCCGAATACTAAGGGCCAGAATATTTTCAAAGGATGTAATGAGTTTATTAAGGATTCGTGCAGGTCAAACTGCACTTGAGCATATTCAGAAGCATGGGCTGAGTCCGTCAGATATAAGTACGGTATTCGGCGCTTCCGGTGCGGCGAAGTGGTTGGCTATTTACGGTTTAGACCGCGCTATTTTTTCTCAGTGGCTGGCCGGTGCTAATCATCCAATTAATTTATTTGGTACTTCGGTCGGCGCATTTAAATTGGCTGGGGCGTGTCGGCAAGACCCGGCCAAAGCTTTGGATGACTTAGCCCATGCGTATATTGAGCAATCCTATCCCAATGGCTTTAGCGCGGATCTCATCGATGTTGAAACTCAAAAATTATTGAACGCCGTTGTCGATCAGGCGGGCGTAGATGAAATTCTCGCTCATCCGGTATTTCGATATCACTGCGGCACCGTATTGGCTAAGGGTTTGCTGGCAGGTGCCTCGGTGACGCAGCAGAAATACGCTATGGCCCTGGCCTTTGCGCTCAATGGCTTCGGTCGCAATATTCATAAAAAAAGCATGCAGCGCGTTATATTTGCTGATGAGCGAGCCGATGGCGCACTCGCTGGCCGCGACGCTTATGTAAGCCATCGGGTTGCCTTAAATCGCGACAATTTACGTTCAGCGGTAATGGCATCGGGTTCTATTCCGGTAGTGATGCACGGTGTCAGCGACGTGCTTGGCGCTCCAGCGGGTATGCACCGGGATGGTGGCTTGCTTGATTATCACCCCGTGCCCGGAAATCTTTGGCAGGGCGAAGGTCTCGTGCTTTACCCCCATTTTTATTCGGAAGTTACTTCTGGTTGGTTTGATAAATACTTTTTTTGGCGGAAAACCCCAAAAGCGTTGTTAGATAAAGTGGTGTTAATTAGTCCGTCAGAGTCGTTCTTAGCGTCGACGGAATTAGGCCGCATTCCAGATCGGCGAGACTTCCTGCGTATGCAGGGCGACGATACTATGCGAAAGCGCCTATGGCGGGATTCGGCAACACGCAGCCTAGAGCTGGGCGAGGATTTTTTAGCATTGGCCAAGGCGGGAAATATTGGCGAAATTGTTGAGCCAATTTGATATTGCGCTAATCTAAAAGCATATTGGATCTTTTAACGCGAATACCGGCATAAAAAAGGTCAATGTGGAAGTGATTCCCTGGCCGACGTCGGCAAGTTGCGGCCGCTATTCTTATCTTACATATTGGGGGCGAGACCGCGCCCTGAAAAAGACGGCGTTTACCCATCGGAGGGGGAAATGATCTTTTATTTGATCTACGTCAGTTCTGCTGTGCAGTTGCTACCTGAAGAAGAATTATTGCTACTTTTGCGGCAGTCCCAGGCCAAAAATCTGAATCTCGGTATTACGGGCATGCTGTTATACAAAGGCGGCAATTTTATGCAGATGCTGGAAGGTGAAGAGCAAACGGTACGTGAGCTGTACGCTACCATCAGAAAAGACCCACGACACCACAATGTGCTGACCATCATCACCGGCAGCCTTAAATCCCGGAATTTTAAAGATTGGTCTATGGGTTTTCAAAATATGGATAAAATCGCTGATCTGCCAAATTATAAATATTATATAAAAGAAAATCTTACGCTGTACTCATTTCAGGACGATGCGGCGCAAGCCTATGAATTTATTACCGGCTTTGAGGCGAATAATCGCTAGCGCAAGCTAGGGATTACAGGTCTCTTTTTATTGTGCCGCACGCGGTGCAAATATAATAATCGCCATGCCTAACAGTGCCACGCTAGAGCCTATAAGGTCCCATGGTGTTGGGCGAATGCCTTCTACTGCCCACAGCCATAAAATCGCCATGCCAATATACACGCCGCCATAGGCCGCATAGACTCGGCCAGCGGCGGCCGCAGAGGGATGTAAAGTAAGTAACCAGGCAAATATCGCCAAACTCAATGCGGCTGGTATTAGCAGGAGAATCGATTTACCTTCGCGCAGCCATAAATAGGGCAGGTAACAGCCGATAATTTCAGCGAGTGCGGTGATGACAAAAAGGCCGATGGTTTTTAGTTCTGGCAATGAATTTTACCTTTTTAGAGGGGAATAATTGCGCGTAGAAAGGTACAGATTTTCAAAGCGTCCGCGTTTAGTTTATTTGCTTGAAAAAATACAGCTCGTCTGCCCCGCTAAGATTGGCATTCGCTATTCGGCCAGACATTGTATAGCCTTCGTTTTTAAGCAGATTCAACATGGCTGTGTTTGTCGCCTCGCTTGAAATAAACAAGCGCTTGCCGGTGTGCTTTGATTCAATAGCCTGAAGGAGCTTTACCGCCAGTCCTTGTCGGCGATAATGATTGTCGACCGCTAAATATTCTATATACGGGCGGCCGAGCAAGCCCTTGCGCGATTCCACTATAAACCCCACGATATCGCCGCCTTTGTCGTAGACGGTAAGTCGACCTTCGTTGATTTCAGTGCGACGGCAACCGGAAAAAACATCAAATTCTGCGATTCGCTCTAAGTCGAGATTTTCACCTTTACTTATCATGAGTTCTACCCGGTTAATTAAAGCTTAACTCTCCGTTATACCAATGCTTGCGCCAGCGGGTGAACACGCGCTCTGGGTACCAGTGCTTGCCTAGGCTGCCGTTGTAGCGGGCCAGGGCGCGGTGAAGATTGCCTTTCTCTTTGTCTAAGTAGAATTTTAATATATGGCAGCCGTAGCGCAGGTTGGTGTCGGGCTGGGTGAGGTTGTCTTCCGGGCGGCCAATTTCTTTTTTCCAGAAGGGCATCACTTGCATCAAGCCTTGGGCGCCGACTCGGGACACCGCGTAGCGATCAAAATAGCTTTCTACCTCGATTAGCGCGAGGACGAGTTCGGGGCTTAGCTCAGCGGCGCTCGCCTCTCGGTGAACACTGCGCAAAAAGGTGAGGCGTTCCTCAGGGTCTTTTATAAAACGACTCATGCGACTAGACATATCGAATAGCCAGACTTCGGCGTCGAAACGGTCTTCAAAACTGTCGGCTTCGGCAATCGCCTGTTGCAGATATTGACGCAGCTCATCGCGGTCTTGGTCGTCCTTGCCCGTTGCCGCCCAACTGGGAGCGGCGAGCAGGCAAAGCGCGAGTAAGACAGATTGGAGGCCGCGCCACATCATGTTAACGAGGCAGCTGCTGCTGAATAAAGTCGACGACATCGTCAATGGCTATGTCTTCATTGTCTGCGGCGCGGCGATTTTTATATTCGAGCATGCCGTTGTCGAGCCCGCGGTCGCCGATCACGATGCGGTGGGGAATGCCGATCAGCTCCATATCGGCAAACTTAACACCGGGACGTTCGTTACGATCGTCGAGTAGCACGTCGTAGCCTAAGCCGCGCAAGGTGTTATAGAGCGTCTCAGCCTGCTCGCGAACCCGCTCGGATTTTTGCATATTTAACGGCACGATGGCGATTTCAAAGGGCGCGATACTGGCGGGCCAGAGTATGCCTTTGTCGTCGTTGTTTTGTTCAATGGCCGAGGCAACCACGCGGGTAACGCCAATTCCGTAGCAGCCCATGGTCATGATTTGGTCTTTGCCGTTTTCATTCAGCACACTGGCGTTAAGTGCTTCGGAATACTTAGTGCCGAGCTGGAAGATGTGGCCAACTTCAATGCCGCGCTTAATTAGCAGACTGCCTTGGCCGTCGGGGCTGGGGTCACCTTCTACGACATTGCGGATGTCGGCGGTTTCAGTGAAGGCGGCGTCGCGATCCCAGTTGCTGCCGGTAAGATGGAAACCATCTTCGTTGGCACCACAAACGAAGTCACTGCTGTGGGCTGCGCTGCGGTCGGCAATAACGCGAATTTTTAAACCGGCTGGGCCAATTGATCCAGGCTTGCAGCCCAGTGTCGCGACAATGTCTTCTTCTGACGCGAAGGTAAGTGGCGAGGCCACGCCGACTATTTTCTCAGCTTTAATCTCGTTGAGCTGGTGATCACCACGCAAGATCAGTGCGATTAAGTCTTGTTTGCCATGTTCATCTTCTTCACCGTAAACGATGAGGGTTTTTAAAACCTGCTTGGCGTCTACCTTTAGCAGCGCGCTAACGTCGTCGATGCTGTGGGTGTTTGGCGTGGCGATTTTTTCTAGCGCTTGGCTAGCCGCTGGGCGTTCTCCGGCGGGGGCAATAGCTTCAGCCATCTCCACATTCGCGGCATAGTCTGACGTGTCAGAGAAGGCGATATCGTCTTCGCCAGAAGACGCCAGTACGTGAAATTCGTGGGAGCCACTACCGCCAATGGAGCCGGTGTCGGCAATAACGGGGCGGAAATCCAAGCCTAAACGCGTGAAAATGCGCGAGTAAGCGGCGTGCATCACGTCGTAGGTCGCTTGTAGGGATTCTTGGTCATTATGAAAAGAGTAGGCATCTTTCATAATGAATTCCCGCGAGCGCATTACGCCAAAGCGCGGGCGAATCTCGTCGCGGAATTTGGTTTGTACCTGATAAAAGGTGGCGGGCAGCTGTTTGTAGCTTTTGATTTCGTTGCGAATGAGGTCGGTAATTACTTCTTCGTGGGTGGGACCAAGGCAAAAATCACGGCCGTGGCGGTCGTTAAAACGCAATAGCTCGGCGCCATATTGTTCCCAGCGGCCAGATTCCTGCCATAATTCGGCAGGTTGGGCGACCGGCATGAGAACTTCCATGGCGCCGCTATTGTCCATTTCTTCGCGAATAATGGCTTCGACTTTGCGCAGCACTCGCAGGCCCATGGGCAGCCAGGTGTAGAGGCCGGTGGCGAGCTTGCGTATCATGCCCGCCCGCAGCATTAGCTGGTGACTGATGACTTCGGCATCGGCGGGGGTTTCTTTAATGGTGGCAATTAGAAATTGGCTAGCGCGCATGATGTAATTCTGGCCTTGTTTATCAGAGTGTGCGCATTTTACGATTGATCGGCAGCGCGGTACAGCCGCAAGGAGTAGTGATGTTCGAATTACATGAGGCTTTGGCCCGAGATTGCGCTTTTGTGGGTGATTTAGCCCTATGTCGGCTGCTATTAATGAACGATAAGCAGTATCCGTGGCTAATTTTGGTGCCGCGTCGCGCAGAAATGCGTGAAATTTGCGACTTGAGTGGTGACGATCAGCTGCAATACCTACAGGAATCTAATCTTTGCAGTGCAATTTTGCGAAGTGAGTTTGGTGCTGAAAAGTTAAATATTGCCGCCTTGGGCAATATGGTGCCGCAACTGCATATCCATCATATTGCCAGATTTAGTTCAGATCCTGCTTGGCCGAAACCGGTATGGGGGCAGTTGCCAGCGAAGCCGTATTCAACTGACGAATTGCAGGGCGTCGTTGCGCAATTGCGACAGGTGATTCAAGGTCGCTCAGCCTTGGATTTTTAGGTTTAAATAGGGTGGTTAAGCTTGTTTTTCATTGCGGTTTGAAAAATGCGGGCACTGCTGAGCAAGGTGTTAAACGAGGTGGTTTTTATAAGAATATGCCTTTTTTACAGTGTTTTTGATCAAAAAAGGCCCTTGTATCTTGTATTGCGTAAAACAATCGACTATAGGTAGTCGCATGCACTTTTTAGTGGTGAATGCTGAGGTATTGGCTTGAGGTGCTAAAGATTCAAATGGGCAAGTACTATTCAACGTGAGATACAGGAATAATCATAATGGCGATAAAAAAAGCTGCTCCAAAAAAAGCTGCCGCTAAGGCAAAAGCGAGCGCACCAGCAAGCGCGGCACCTAAGCGTAAAACAACAGCAATCAGTGAGAAAATGACCAAAACTCAAATTCTGACTGAAATTGCTGAAAACACCAATTTGAGCCGTAAGCAGGTTGGTGATGTTATGGCTGAGCTGGAAATCTTGATTGAGCGCAGTATTAAAAAGCGTGCATTAGGCGAGTTCACTATTCCCGGTTTGATGAAAATCACCACTGTGAAGAAGCCAGCGACTAAGGCGCGCAAGGGCATTAACCCCTTCACCGGTGAAGAAACCATGTTTAAAGCCAAGCCAGCGAGTGTGGCCGTAAAGGTTCGCCCACTGAAAAAGCTGAAAGATTTCGCAGTATAAGTACCCGCTTTACCCCCCAAAGTGGCTTTTTAGCTACTTTGGGGTCTAAACCTCCCCGCTTTACAGTTTATTTCCCCCTCAAATAGGCTCTTGCATTTATTGCGGGGGATGCTTTGCGTTATAATCCCGCTCCTTTTGAGCCGCTTGGCCCTTAATGATGTCATTTATGTGTTTTGTTTGGGGAGATTGATATGCCTATTTACGAATATGCGTGCCGGGCTTGTGAGCATGAGTTTGAAGCATTGCACAAAATGAGTGATCCGGCGCTGCGCGATTGCCCAGAGTGTAAAGCGGCAGAGCTGGTCAAAAAGGTTTCAGCGGCGGGATTTCGCCTAAAAGGCGGTGGCTGGTATGAAACCGATTTTAAATCTGGCGACAAAAAGAAAAATTTGGCTGGCGATGGCGGTGCCACTAGCGCCCCGGCCACATCTTCCTCCTCCGATTAAAACTCGGATTGTGACTTTATAAACTCGATATAGCGGGACAGAATTCATGCGCAGTCATTATTGCGGCAGCTTGGGTAGTGAGAACATAGATCAAGAAGTGACCTTGTGTGGTTGGGTAGATCGCCGCCGAGATCACGGTGGGGTTATCTTCCTGGATATGCGTGACCGTGAGGGTATTGTTCAGGTGGTGTTTGACCCAGACACCGAAGAGCATTTCCGCACGGCTGACCGGGTGCGCGGTGAATATGTCTTGCGTATTCGCGGCCGGGTTCGCGCCCGCGCCGGTGCGACGGTCAACGCCAATATGAAAACCGGCGAGATCGAAGTGCTGGGCAAAGAGCTGGAAATTCTGAATGAGTCAGAAACCCCACCGTTCCAGTTGGACGATCACACCAATGTTGGCGAAGACGTGCGTTTGCGCTATCGCTACCTAGACCTTCGTCGCCCACAAATTGCCGACAAGCTGCGCCTACGCGCGCGGATTACCTCGGTGCTGCGCCGTTACCTCGATAGCCAGAACTTCTTGGATATTGAAACGCCTATTTTGACCCGCGCCACGCCAGAAGGTGCCCGGGACTACTTGGTGCCTAGTCGTACTCACGCGGGTAAGTTCTTTGCGCTGCCGCAATCGCCCCAGTTGTTTAAACAGCTGCTGATGGTGTCTGGTTTTGACCGCTACTATCAAATCGCCAAATGCTTCCGCGACGAAGACCTGCGCGCCGACCGTCAGCCCGAATTTACCCAGATCGATATTGAAACGTCGTTTATGGACGACAAGCAGATCATGGCGGTTACTGAGGGCATGATTAGCGATCTGTTTAAAGAAGTGATGAATATTGACCTTGGCAGCTTCCCTACCATGAAGTACGCCGAGGCCATGTCGCGTTTTGGTAGCGACAAGCCTGATTTGCGGATTCCGCTAGAGATGGTCGACGTTGGCGATTTGATGCAAGACGTGGAGTTCAAAGTCTTCTCTGGTCCAGCCAAAAGCCCAGAAGGTCGCGTAGCTGCGCTGAAAGTTCCCGGTGGTAATGAAGCCCTGACTCGCAAGCAGATTGACGAATACACCAAGTTTGTTGGTATATACGGTGCCAAAGGTCTGGCGTATATCAAGGTCAACGACAAGAGCGATCTGGAAAATGGCCTGCAGTCGCCTATTGTTAAATTCTTGCCTGAGCCCGTGCGTGCAGCGATTCTGGATCGCTTAGCCGCTGAGAATGGCGATTTGATCTTCTTTGGCGCCGACAGTGCCAAGGTTGTTAACGAGGCTCTAGGCGCACTGCGCTGTAAACTCGGTGAAGATCTTAAGTTATACACCTGCGAGTGGGCGCCACTGTGGGTCGTTGACTTCCCAATGTTTGAGAAAGATGGCAGTGGCAACTGGACTTCCTTGCATCACCCCTTTACTGCGCCATCGTGCAGCCCAGAAGAGCTTGAAAAAGCACCGGGTGAAGCCCTGTCTATTGCCTACGATATGGTGCTTAACGGTACTGAGCTTGGCGGCGGTTCGGTTCGTATACATCGCTCAGACATGCAGCAGGCGGTATTCCGCGTGTTGGGCATTGGCCCAGAAGAAGCCGACGAGAAATTCGGCTTTTTGCTGGACGCGCTTAAGTACGGCGCGCCACCGCACGGTGGTCTGGCCTTTGGTCTGGATCGTTTGGTCATGTTAATGACTGGCGCAAAGTCTATTCGCGACGTTATTGCCTTCCCTAAAACCCAAAGTGCGGCCTGTGTGATGACAGACGCACCGGGTACAGTTGAAGTTAAGCAATTAACCGAGCTGAATATTCGTTTGCGCAAGTTAGAAGAGAAATAATAATCGGCTAAAAGACGCTGCGGCGTTCGATTATTTGATCTGAGTGAGCCTCGCAATGCGGGGCTCACTGCTATCAGGAGGCTGTATGGCGGGTCACAGCAAGTGGGCCAATATCAAGCATCGCAAAGCTGGGCAAGATGCCAAGCGCGGCAAAATTTTCACTAAATTGATACGCGAGATTGTCGTCGCTGCTAAAGCGGGTGGCCCGACGCCTGAAGATAATCCGCGCTTACGCGCGGTGGTCGACAAGGCGCTCACCGCCAATATGAAGCGCGATACCATCGATAAGGCGATCGCCCGTGGCGCGGGCAATGCCGATAGTGATAATTATGACGAAGTCAGCTACGAAGGCTATAGCGCTGGTGGGGTGGCCGTATTTGTTGAGTGCATGACTGATAATCGCAATCGTACCGTGGCCGATGTGCGGCACGCCTTTAACAAGCGCGGTGGTAATCTTGGTACTGATGGCTCCGTCGCTTATTTATTTAGCCGTAAGGGGCAGCTGGTTTATGCGCCGGGTATTGATGAAGACGCCTTAATGGAGACGGCGCTTGAAGCAGGCGCTGAAGACGTGGTGAGCCACGATGATGGGTCCAACGAGGTGTTGACTGAGTTTGGCGATTTTATGGCCGTTAAAGATGCGATGCTCGCAGCGGGTTTTAAGCATGAGACTGCGGACACAGTGATGCTGGCTACGCTGAACGTTGAGCTTGATGTGGCTGGCGCCGAGGCGCTACTGGGATTAGTTGATATGCTCGAAGATCTCGACGATGTTCAGCAAGTCCATACCAATGCGCAAATCCCGCAAGCAGTACTCGATCAGTTGTCTTGAATGGTGGCTGCGGGCACAAACTGCGAGCCTAGAGCATGTTAATCTCGGTACAAACCTGTGCATAATAATATCTTGATCGGTGCCCACTGCGTAGAAGTTGGCGCGGTGGTGAGGATCGCGGCTAAACATCCCGTTTAGGCTATCTGCACTTATATAAAGAACAACACAGCGGTTGCGATGACAATTATTTTGGGTGTGGACCCCGGTTCACAAAAAACCGGCTTTGGGGTGATAGAGGTGATTGGCAATCGCCATCGCTATATTACCAGCGGGGTTATCCGCCTCCCTACGGGTGCGCTACCTGCGCGCTTGGATATTATTTTTAAGAGCTTAAGTACCATCATTGCTGAGTATTCTCCAGTAGAGGCAGCGGTGGAAGAGGTTTTTATGGCAAAGAGTGCTGGTTCGGCACTTAAGCTGGGGCAAGCGCGGGGCGCTGCGGTGGTGGCTTGCGTCAGTAATGATCTGATTGTCGCTGAGTACACCGCTAGGCAAATTAAAAAGGCTGTGGTGGGAACCGGTGCGGCAGATAAAGACCAGATTCAGCACATGGTAAAAATTCTACTGAAGTTGCCGGCAGTACCCCAAGAAGATGCTGCCGATGCGCTGGCGGCGGCAATTTGCCATGCAAATTCTCGTCAGGGATTATTAACAATGTCGGCATCGACCACGGCAACGCGCATGCGGCGCGGGCGCCTCACCTAAGTTTGGAGCAATAATGATAGGACGTTTGCGCGGCGTGTTGATTGAAAAGCAGGCGCCGGAAATTGTGATTGATGTACAGGGTGTGGGCTACGAAGTGCTAGTGCCCATGACTACTTTATATAATTTGCCCGCGCTGGGCGAGGAAGTGGCGCTTTACACCCAGTTTATAGTTCGCGAAGATGCCCAGCAGTTGTTCGGTTTTAGCGATGTTCGTGCGCGGCGCTTGTTTCGGGATTTGATTAAGGTAAACGGTGTTGGCCCAAAAATGGCCTTGGCGATTATGTCGGGCATCGACAGCGATGAATTTGTACGCTGCGTGCAAGATGGTAATACTGCTGCGCTGGTGCGCTTGCCGGGGGTGGGTAAGAAGACCGCTGAGCGCTTGGTTATTGAGATGCGTGACCGTCTCAAAGATTGGGCGCCGGAGTCTGGCGGTGTAAGTATGCCAACGCCCCAGGCGTTGGGCCGAGCGAATATCGCCGAAGCCGAGGCCGCCCTCGTGGCGCTGGGCTATAAGCCCCAAGAGGCGAGCAAGGCAATTAGCGCCTTGAAACTGGACGATGCGAGTAGCGAGGAATTAATCCGCGCTGCCTTAAAAAACATGATTAAGTAATGAGCAAAACTCAGTGATTGAAATAGACCGCCTCGTGGCGCCGGAACTCGGCGAGCCTGCCGAAGAGCGCTATGACCGCGCCATACGACCCAAAAGTTTGGCTGATTATATTGGTCAGCCAGCGGTGCGTGAGCAAATGGGGATATTTGTTAGTGCAGCGCGGATGCGCAATGAACCACTGGATCACACCCTGATTTTTGGCCCTCCAGGCTTGGGCAAAACCACCTTGGCAAATATCTTGGCCAATGAAATGGGGGTGTCGCTCAAAACGACCTCGGGGCCGGTATTGGAAAAAGCGGGTGACCTTGCTGCTCTATTGACCAACCTCGATGCCGGCGATGTGCTGTTTATCGACGAGATCCATCGTCTCAGCCCTAATATTGAGGAAATTCTCTATCCGGCGATGGAAGACTATCAGCTGGATATCATGATTGGCGAAGGACCCGCCGCACGTTCAATTAAATTAGATTTACCGCCGTTCACACTGGTTGGTGCCACCACTCGGGCGGGCTTGTTAACGTCACCGCTGCGGGACCGCTTCGGTATTGTTCAGCGCTTGGAATTTTATGGGGTGAAGGATCTCACCACCATTGTTAGCCGTAGTGCGGGCATTCTCGGCATGCGCCTTGATGATGCCGGTGCCCATGAAATTGCACTGCGCTCCAGAGGCACGCCGCGTATTGCCAATCGGCTATTACGGCGCGTGCGAGATTATGCTGAAGTGAAGGCCGATGGTTTTGTGAGTGCGGAGATCGCCGATCAGGCACTAAATATGCTTAATGTCGACAGCAGTGGTTTTGATCATCAGGATCGGCGCTTATTGTTGGCTATGATTGAGCGTTTTGATGGCGGTCCAGTAGGGGTCGACAGCCTTGCCGCCGCGATTAGTGAAGAGCGCGGTACCATTGAAGATGTACTTGAGCCTTACTTGATCCAGCAAGGTTATATCATGCGTACACCGCGTGGCCGGGTGGTAACCAATATGGCCTACCGTCACTTTGGTCTTGAAATGCCCAAAAGTGGGGATATTACCGAAAACGGTGGTGCGCCCTAATGGAATTCAGGCTACCGCTGCGAGTCTATATCGAGGACACTGATGCGGGTGGCATCGTTTTTTATGTGAACTACCTGAAATTCATGGAGCGTGCACGCACAGAATACATGCGGGCGCTGGGGTTTTCTAAAACAGAAATCATGAATGACGCGCTAATGTTTGTAGTTAGCGCACTGCAGACAAAATATTTACGTCCAGCACGATTAGATGAGCAACTTATTGTTACCGCCAGAGTCATAGCGGCGGATCGAGTTAGCTTGCGCTTTGAACAGCGAGTTTATCGTGGTGAAGAATTGATTTGCGACGCAGAAGTAACAGTAGCCTGCGTCGACAGCGCGACATTAAAACCAAAACGAATACCGGCGACGCTACTGGCGGCGCTACAGCATTAATACAAAAAATATCAGGAGTTAACTGTGGGACAAGAGCTTTCCATTTGGCACTTAGTGAGTCAGGCCAGTCTGTTTGTGCAGCTGATAATGATGGTGCTGTTACTTGCATCGGTGGTGTCCTGGTATCAAATTGCCAACCGGGTCATGTATTTTAATCAGGCCGAGAACGAGATGAAGCGCTTTGAATCGCGTTTTTGGTCTGGCACCGATTTGCATACCTTATATAAGGAAGGGGAAGAAAAACACGCCGTCTTCGGGATGGAGAGTGTATTTCGGGCTGGCTACAAAGAATTTACCCGTCTCGCCAAAAAACGTCTGGACTCCGATGCCATGATGGATGCTTGTCAGCGTTCGATGCGCGTGGCGCTGTCGCGGGAAGAAGAAGCGATGGAGCATGGCCTGCCATTCTTGGCTACCGTGGGGTCGACTAGCCCCTATGTTGGCTTGCTCGGAACCGTGTGGGGGATTATGGGTTCGTTCCACGGCTTAGGTCAGGTGCAACAAGCGACGCTGGCAACTGTGGCCCCCGGTATTTCTGAAGCGCTTGTTGCGACCGCGATGGGTTTGATTGCCGCAATACCGGCGGTGGTGTGTTACAACCGTTTTTCTTCCAAGGTCGATTCCCTCGCGGGTAAGTACGATACCTTCTCGGAAGAGTTCTCTAGCATTTTACACCGCCAGATTCACTCGCGGGATTAAGGGAAACGGCTATGTCGCGGCGAAATAAGCGTAAGCCAATGTCCGACATCAATGTGGTTCCCTACATTGATGTTATGTTGGTGCTATTAATTGTATTCATGGTGACGGCGCCAATGCTGGTGCAGGGTGTGCAAGTTGAGTTGCCCCAGGCGTCTACCGAGCCGGTGCCACCGACCGACGACGACCCTATTGTCGTTTCGGTAGATAAACAGGGTAAATACTACGTGACCCTCGGCGACCCTAGTAAGCAGGGCGAGCCAGCGGAATTGGCAGATATTGGTGACAAGATTAGTAAGATTTTGCGTAATAAGCCCAAAACGCCAGTGATGGTGAAGGGTGACGGCGCGGTTGATTATTCGGCGGTAGTCGCGGCGATGGCGGTTTTGCAGGGTGCTGGCGCAACATCGATAGGTTTGATTACCGAGGAACCTCAATCGCGCAGTGGAGCGAAGTAAGCGCGATGACAGATATTAAACTGCTTCCCGCAGCGGTCACCGTCAGTCTGCACACTGGCATAATCGCGTTATTGCTGTTCGGTATTCCGGCTATGCAGGATACCAAGCCCTTGGAAGCGCGGCCGTTGGCAATACAGGCGAAACTGGTTATAGAGAAACCAGTTAGTCGGCCTGCACCGGCTAAGCCCGTGGCGAAACCAACGCCGAAGCCCGTGGTCAAACCGGCACCGAAGCCTGAGCCGGTCAAAAAGCCCGAGCCAAAACCAACGCCGCCACCGCCAAAACCGAAGCCGGTGCCGCAGGTCAAAAAGCCTGAACCGAAAGGGCCGACGCCAGAGGAGATTCGTAAACAAAAGGAACAGGAAAAAACGCGGGAAGCGGCTAAGCAGCGTGCCCTAGAGGAAGAGATTCGTCGCGAGCAGCAAAAAGAGCTGGCTGATGCGCTAGCATCAGAAGATGACTTGGTTGAAGACGGTGAATTGGCGTCGACTTATGCCGATTTGATTACGACCTTAATTTCCAATAATTGGACGCGGCCTCTGTCAGCCAGAAACGGCATGCAGACCACGATCCAGATTATGACGACGCCCACCGGCGAAATCGTTGGGCATACGATTACCAGAGGCAGTGGTGATAGCGCTTTTGATTTATCGGTAACCCGAGCGGTCACCCGTTTAGGTAAAATAGAAGAGCTGGCTGAGCTGGCCCGCAAAGATCCGTCGGCGTACGAGAAGAATTTCCGACGATTTACGATTAATTTCTCACCCCAAGATTTGAGGCGGTAATGTTTAAACAAATCGTTACAGTGTTAGCACTAGTGCTGGCCGGCAATTTCGCAATAGCTGATCTCACTATTGAAATTAATAAGGGCAAGGATGATCCGGTACCGATTGCCATTGTGCCCTTCGGCTGGCAGCCCGGCGTGGCGGTGGCAGAGGATGTTGCGTCTATCATTGAGATGGATTTGCATCGCAGCGGCCAGTTTGCGCCCTTGAGTCGTGGCGACATGCTGGGACGGCCGCGCAATGCCAGTGAAGTCTATTATCGCGACTGGAAGAGTCTGGGTGTCGACTATGTGGTAGTGGGTTCATTGACTCAGGATGGGCCGAATGCCTTGACCGCGAATTATGAACTTTTAGACGTTAATACTCAGCGTGTGATCCTAACTGGCACGGAATCAGTGAGTGTGGACAAGCCGCGTTACCTCGCGCATACGGTCAGCGACAAAATATATGAAAAACTCACAAATATTCGCGGTGCATTTAGGACGCAACTGCTTTATGTTTCCGCTGTTCGCGAAGGGGGCAATCGAACCCGCTTCCGGTTGCTGAAAAGCGACATCGATGGAGCCAACGAATCGGTACTTTTTGACAGTCGAGAGCCAATTATGGCGCCGACTTGGGCTCCCGACGGCAAGACAATCGCCTATGTATCTTTTGAAACTAGCAGGCCTGCAATCTATACGCAGAACCTGCTGACTGGGGTGCGTAAGCAATTGACCTCGTTTAGAGGTTTGAATAGTTCTCCGGTGTTTTCACCGGATGGAACACAAATGGCAATGGTATTGTCGAAGGACGGCAGTCCCGATATATATGTGATGGATTTGGCCAGCGGCAGTTTGCAGCAGGTAACCAACCATTTTGCTATTGATACTGAGCCGGCCTGGATGCCGGACGGGAAATCGTTAATATTCACGTCCGACAGAGGCGGTAAACCGCAGATTTATAAGGTCCAACTGGGCAGCGGTGCGGTAGAAAGAATGACATTTATAGGTGACTATAATGCGCGGGCAAGAGTACTGCCCGACGGTCTGGGATTGGTGTTAGTGCATAGAAATAGCGGTAATTTTCATATTGCAGTACAGGATTTGAAACGTAATCGTGTTGAAATTCTCACTACCACTAATTTGGACGAGTCACCTAGTGTAGCGCCAAACGCCAGTATGCTATTGTATGCAACGCAGTACGATGGTAAAGGTGTGTTGGCGGCAGTATCGATAGACGGTGGAGTGAAGTATCGCTTGCCGTCGCGATTCGGGGATGTGCGCGAACCGGCTTGGTCGCCTTTTCTTCAATGATGTAGTAGCCGGGAAAGAAAGACCGGGCAGACAAAATTAATTGTGTGTCCGGAAGTGTGTAATCAAAATTTGACGGGAAAATGCCATGAAATACCAAGCAAAAAATATGTTTTTGGGTGTAGCTTTCTTCAGCGTGCTGTTGGCTGGTTGTGCATCAACTGATACCGATAGCAGTGGCCAGGAAGGTGCTGATACCGTTAGCACTTACACTGAGTCTGCTGATGCAAATGCTTCTGCGTACGATGCCCAGGACATGATGAATCTCGAAACGGTTTTCCATTTCGAATTCGACCAAGCCACTTTGACTGCTAAGGCTCGTAAAGCTCTGGACGCACAAATTGTTCGTCTGAAGAAAACTACTGGTCCTGTGCGTCTGGAAGGTCATGCTGACGAACGCGGTACCCGTGAATACAACATCGCTCTAGGCGAGCGTCGTGCTAATGCAGTTGCAGATTACATGGCAATTAATGGCATTCCGCGCTACCGTATTGAGACTGTTAGCTACGGCGAAGAGCGTCCAGTTGCATTCGGCCAGTCTGAAGCAACTTACTCTCAGAACCGTCGCGTTGAACTGAAGTAATTTAAAGGCGTACTGATGCAGTTTACAAAACCACTGTTCTTACTGTTGCCGGCAGCCTGCCTGTCGGCGCAACTTTGGGCTCAGGCCCCAGTTGTTGATATGAACTCTCCGCGAGCGGGTGCTGAATCCAATCGTAGTATGCAAGGGGAGATCTACCAGCAGTTACAGCAGCTTCGTCAAGAAATGATGACGTTGCGGGGGATAGTGGAAGAGCAAGAGCATCAGATCAGCCAGCTAAAACAGCAGGGCCTAGATCGCTATATTGATCTAGACCGCCGTTTGGGTTCGCTAACCACAGGCGCCGCTGGCGCCGTGGTTGGCAGCTCTTCTACGGCAGCCAATGCCGCTGTAGATGTTGGGAGTGACGCAGGAATTACTGGTGAGGCAGCTGGTGCCGCAGTAACGGGTGCAGATGTTGTTAATTCGCCAGCAGTTAGTGCTGTCCCCGCCGTTGCAAGTAACGGCAATGAATCATCTGATTACACCGACGCTTACGCTTTGGTGAGAAGTGGCAATTACGATCAAGCCATCACGTCTTTTTTGGCGTATGTTGAGCGCTACCCCTCAGGTCGCTACACACCTAATGCGTGGTATTGGCTCGGTGAACTCTACGTCGCTGTTAAACCCCAGAATTTAAAGGCTGCAACTGACGCCTTTCAGTATTTGCTAAGCAAATACCCCGACCACGATAAAGTCCCCGCGGCCATGTATAAACTGGGCACGGTTTACTTTTTGAATGGCAATAAGCAAAAATCCCAAGAATTACTGACCCATGTTATTGACCGTTACGGCAGTACCGGTAACTCTGCAGTGAACAAATCACGGGAATTTCTCCGTAAGAATTTCTGATTGTTCGCGGAGCAAAGCTTGCGCGGCTGGTCTCCGGGAGTAATCCAGTATCCGGTAGCCAGTGCTAATGAAAGCGAACACCCTTCGTATTACTGAAATATTTTACTCTCTGCAGGGCGAGTCTCGTACTTTGGGCCTACCCACAGTATTTGTGCGCCTTACAGGTTGCCCTTTGCGCTGCGTTTACTGTGACACGGAGTATGCCTTTCACGGTGGCGAGCGTCGCGAATTGGACGATATCCTCGCTGAAGTAGCGCAGTATTCTCCCCGCTATATATGCGTCACCGGTGGTGAACCGCTAGCGCAGCCCGAATGCCTAAGCTTGCTCACCGCGCTCTGTGATGCAGGCTATGAGGTGTCATTAGAAACCAGTGGCGCCCTACCAATAGAAAAGGTTGATGCGCGGGTTTCACGGGTAATGGACTTAAAAACTCCCGCGTCAGGTGAAATGCACCGCAATCTTATGGATAATATCTCCTTTCTTACCGACCACGACCAAGTTAAGTTCGTGCTGTGTAATCGTGAAGATTACGACTGGGCACGGTTTCAACTCGATAGTTACCAGCTGAATAAACGTGCTGGCGAGGTGTTGTTCTCGCCTAGCTTTGGTCAGCTTAGTGCCACCGATTTGGCAAACTGGATAGTGGCAGATAACCTCCCTGTGCGCTTTCAAATGCAATTACATAAAATATTGTGGAATGACGCCGCAGGGCATTAGCAACGAGGACGTGTTTTGCAAAAGAAAGCAGTCGTACTGGTTTCCGGTGGCTTAGACAGCGCTACGGTATTGGCCCAGGCAATAAAAGCAGGGTATGAGTGTTATGCCCTGGCATTTGATTATGGTCAGCGTCACCGCGCCGAATTAGTTGCCGCAAAGCGTGTGGCTGAAACCGGTGGTGCCAAAGCATTTAAAATTATCACCCTAGATTTGAGTAGCATCGGCGGCTCCGCCTTGACCGATATGAATATCGCTGTGCCGGACGCAGGAGCTCTCGGGATCCCTGTAACTTATGTACCGGCTCGTAATACCGTATTTTTGTCGATTGCACTTGGCTGGGCTGAAGTTCTTGACGCTAATGACATATTTATCGGTGTGAACGCAGTGGACTACTCGGGCTACCCAGATTGTCGCCCAGCCTTTATAGAGGCCTTCGAGACCCTAGCGAATGTCGCGACCAAGGCCGGAGTGGAAGGGCATGGTATGCGCATCCACACCCCCTTAATGGCGCTCAGTAAGGCGGATATCGTCAAGTTAGGTACTGGCCTAGGTGTTGATTACGGGCAAACAGTGTCCTGTTATCGGGCGAATACCGATGGCGAAGCCTGTGGGCGATGCGACAGCTGCCATCTTCGTCGCGAAGGTTTTCTGCAAGCTGGCGTCGCTGACCCCACCCGATACCACAAACTGTAATAAAACTGCTTTTTTTAGTGTGTTGCGGTTGTTTTTTCTTTTGAAATCCGTATTATAGGCGCCTCTTTCGGGGTCACTGAAAAGACGCAATTTTGGCGATTAATCAGTGATTTAGGTCTGGTAAATAATACTGGATTCATTCGGAAGATAGCATTACAATGCGGCCCCCGGAACTCGCGGGTAGCATAGTAAGAGAATATGGGCCGTTAGCTCAGTGGTAGAGCAGTTGGCTTTTAACCAATTGGTCGATGGTTCGAATCCATCACGGCCCACCATTTTCTCTAAAGAATTCAAAGCGTTGCATACATGCAGCGCTTTTTTTTCGTCTGGACTTTGGCTCTACACCATTATCGGGGGATAGCACTCATTAAACCCTGTTTATAATCCCGTCCCATCCACAATGGGCCAGCACTCTTATCCTGTAATTTTCAAAGTTTCTAAAACCATACGCTCGCCTTGAAATTATTTCCATCTTGCTGTGGAAGCCCTCCGTTATTCCGTTACTTTTACTAAATCGCCACATGGCCACAATGGGCTTCAACCATGAGCGCAATGTGTTAGCTAGTGCTCGTAGCGGGCTCTCAGCTAGTTCATCAAGCAATCTCATAAATACCGGCAACTTGATGCTGGCTTTCTTGCGCGTCAGGGTCTTGAGCAACACAAACCGGATTAATCGTTGTTTGGCCACATACAGTGCTTGCAGCACAGGGTAATCAGCCAAATACTGCATAAGGTTGGCGTGCTGCTCATCCCGCAAATTCCACTGATGACGGCGCATTAAACTGATTAAACCGCGGTTCTTTCTGCCCTCAGGATCATGCTGCTTCCAGACACTTAAAAAGTGCTGGTTAATAAGTCTGACCACATGGAATCGGTCAGCCACGATCGCGGCATTGGGAAAGTAGCGGCGGGCAATGCTGCGGTACGTTTCCGAGAGGTCCATCACCACAACCTGAACGCGCTCTCGTCCCTCAAGGGCCTTTAAATAGCGGCGCAAACTCAATTCTGATCGTCCTAGTTGAACATCAAACACTTTGTGATTCTTGAGGTCGGTAAGCGTAGTCGCATAACCCTTTTTACGGGTAAAGAAATGCTCATCAATCCCCAAGACGCGGGGGCAATATCGGCGATCCCCCTCGGAACGCTTCTGGTTAATATGGTGCTGATACCAACGCTCTACGGTCGCCGGGCTGATGAGGTGGGTTCGCGAGAGCTTGCGCTGGGTCACGCCGCCATCATGGGCCTCGAATACTTCCAGCCGATACGCTTCAGAAGCACGGTAACGCGGCCGAATACCCGTGAAAGAATGACGGAAATAACGTTTACACTCCTGACAATGGTACTTGGGTACTCGAAGGTGCAAGGTCATCACTTGATTCCCCTGACGAGTGTGTTTCACCGTCCTAAGATACGTGGCCTTAATCCTCAGGCCATTGCCCTGACAATGCTTACAAGGCGGCCTGTGC
>ERZ1027231.26-NODE-26-length-129178-cov-24.859522_pt1 | contig 129178 bp, 108 predicted proteins | sample MGYA00520866_ERZ1027231 | MGnify/ENA primary metagenome ERZ1027231 (study PRJEB33311, sample SAMEA4378411) | marine metagenome | biome: Marine biome; feature: Fjord; material: Water | collected 2014-07-20T08:00:00Z/2014-07-... | depth 75 m ...
CTCAGCAGTTGAGGAGGCGCATTATAGACACGCCAGCTTAGGAGTCAACACACTTCTGAAATGATTTTGAAATAGCTTTAAAGCCGTACACTTTACGAACAATCTGATTAAAGTTCATGCAGTTAACGGCATGAACTGCCTATTTAAAGACCAACATCTGGTATTTCTTTTTACCTAGCTTGATTACATAGTACTTATCAAACAGCGCATTAGGCGCAGCAAAGACAGATTCCGCCGCCATATTGTCAGCCAAACCAACTGCAACACCATTTACCTGCACCGCATTGCGCCCCAAAGCGTCTTTTATCTGCTTACCCGCCCCCATACCGATGTCAGCCAACAACTGAGTAAGCGGCCGATCAAGCAGCTCACTTCTATCTAGCATAGAGGTGGGCAAGCCATCTAATTGCAATTGCGCAAGGTCGCTTGCCGACAATTCGGCTAAATCACCAGAAAACAGCGCTTCGGTTATACGCTGCGCGCCAGCCAACTCCTCATCACCATGTATTAGGCTCGTCATTTGTTCAGCGAGAATCCGCTGCGCACCCGGGCGACCCGCCTCTCTATCAGCCTGCTCTATCGCGTCGATCTCAGCCAACGACAAAAACGTGAAGTAACGCAGGAATTTATATACATCGGCATCTGCCGTCCCCAACCAAAACTGGTAAAAGGCATAAGGAGAGGTTTTAGCTGGGTCAAGCCATACGGTGCCCGACTCCGTTTTACCAAATTTGGTGCCGTCAGACTTAGTCACTAAAGGCATGGTTAAGCCATGAACCGCAACGCCGTGCTGACGACGAGTGAGATCTACCCCAGCAATAATATTGCCCCACTGATCCGAGCCACCCAGCTGCAGGGTGCAGCCATTACGCTTATACAGCTCGGAAAAATCCATGCCCTGCAATAAAGAGTAGCTGAACTCTGTAAAGGAGATCCCAGAACCCTCCCTATTAAGGCGCTGCTTAACCGACTCTTTGGCGATCATATTATTTATGGTGAAGTGCTTACCGATATCCCGCAAAAACTCCAGCGCCGACATTTGACCAAACCAGTCTAGGTTATTGACCACTTCTGCGGCATTCTCGCCACTATCAAAATCAATAAAACGCGACACCTGCCCTTTTAGTCTACCCGCCCAATTAGCGACGATATCAGGCGTATTCAATTGGCGTTCCTGAGCCTTAAAGCTTGGATCACCAATCAAACCGGTAGCACCGCCCACCAAGGCAATCGGCTTATGCCCTGCCTGCTGAAAACGTCGCAGCGCCAACAAAGGCACCAAGTGACCGATATGAAGACTGTCTGCTGTTGGATCAAAGCCACAATAGAGGGTGCGCATCTCACTGGACAAATACTCTGACAAACCATTTTCGCCCGTCATTTGCGCGACCAAACCACGCGCTTCTAATTCCGTGAGCAATTCTGCATTTACCGCTGTCATACCGTCGACCTTTCATCAAAGGGAAAGCGCAAGCAACCTCTATATACGGCGCTTGCGATACCAATAAACTGATTGAGAAGGCGGCAAGATACAACAACCAAACTGAAATGCAAACCGAGAAAAGCTGACATGCCGCCGCCCACAAGCTAGAATCTACTTTAACTTTCGGTTAATACGAACTTTAGCAGCCCTGTACATTTGTTATACTGAGCAAAAAATCACCAGCAAGGTATGAAGTAGCGAAACTATGCAGAACTGGATTACCAAACGGCATGCCATGCGCAAATCACCCGCTGGCAAGTTTCCCCGCCGCCATTTAGCACTGGCAGCATCGACGCTTATTGCCCTAGGGTTAGCACTACTCTTATTGCCGGGCGAAAATGCCGAGGCCAAGCGCACAGCAATCCCCCTCGACTTGGAACTCACACCCAGCAGAGTCAGCACCGCACCTGAAGTAGCGCCGGTTGTGGCAGAGCAAGCATGGAAGGAAATCCCGGTTAAAAATGGCGACTCTCTCTCCGCCATATTCAGTCGCGCCGACCTTAGCCCCCAAGACCTTCACGAATTATTGAGCAGCTCTACCAAAGCCAAGGCTCTGAATAAAATTCGGCCGGGACAAAAACTGTCTTTCAAAATTAGCGACGACGGCCAACTCGACGCAATGAGCTTCCAAATAGACAAGCTAAACAGCATTGTCTTTGAGCGCGGTGTAACCGGTTTCACCACCACAAAGATGACCGAAACACCAGAAATTCGTCAACGCGTTGCCAGCGCTACAATCACATCTTCCTTATATAGAGCAGCCCAAGATGCAGGCGTTAGCCAAGGCATTATTATGGAGCTCGCCAATATTTTTGGCGGGGTTTTAGACTTTGTCTACGACGTTCGCAAAGATGACTACTTTATTGTTATCTATGAAGAGCTGTACTTAAACGGTGAGTTACTAAGCAGCGGCCAAATTCTCGCCGCACAATACTTTAACCGCGGCAAATCCTTTGAGGCCTACCGCTACATCAACAAACAAGGCGAAGTAGACTATTTCTCCGAAGCCGGCGAAAGCATGCGCAAAGCCTTCCTGCGGGCCCCGCTGGATTTCACCCGCATCAGCTCGGGCTTTAACCCCAAGCGCCTCCACCCCGTATTTAAAACCGTGCGCCCCCATCGAGGTGTTGATTACGCTGCCCCCCGAGGCACTCCCGTTTACGCCGCTGGCGATGGCCGCGTCGCTGATGCAGGCTATTCAAAAGCCAACGGTAACTACGTGTTTATTAAGCACGGCGAAGCGTATATGACCAAATACTTGCACTTGCACAAACGCGCCGTATCGAAAGGCGATCGCGTTCGACAGCGGGAAACAATAGGCTGGGTTGGATCGACCGGTTACGCCACCGGCCCCCACTTACACTACGAATTTCTGCTCAACGGCGTGCACCGCAATCCAGCGACTATCGTAAAACAGTTGCCCGCACCCAAAAAAGTGGCCGCTGGCGCCATGCCGGAATTCAAAGCGCAAATAGCTGGTATGCAGCTGCAACTCAGAACCTATGCGGCGCAGCGCAACTACACCGGCGTTGATGCAGGCTAATGAGCAAACATTACTATATTGGCTTAATGTCTGGCACAAGCTTAGATGCGATCGATGCCGCATTAGTTAGTTTCAACGCCGACCGCATCGAATTAGTACACAGCCTCTCAGCAACGCTACCCGCAACACTCAAAACGCAAATTCTCGAACTCTGCAGCGGCACTGCTGACGAGATAGAATTACTAGGCAAACTTGATCGCGAGCTAGGCAAGCTCTTTGCCCAAACGGCTCTCGACTTGTGCCAATCCGCGGGAATCTCACCTTTAGAAATACGCGCCATTGGTAGCCACGGTCAAACCGTTCGCCACCGGCCACCCGACGCGCAGCGCAGCAGTGACTTGGCATTTACCCTGCAAATTGGCGACCCCAATACTATTGCCGAAATTTCGGGCATCACCACGGTTGCCGATTTCCGCCGCCGAGATATTGCCGCTGGTGGCCAAGGCGCTCCGTTAGTCCCCGCCTTTCACGTTGCTGCATTCAGCCAAGCAGGCATAGAGCGCTTGATTGTCAATATTGGCGGCATGGCGAACATTAGCCTCCTAAAGGCCGATGGCGAGGTAATTGGTTTTGACACCGGCCCCGGCAATGTCTTAATGGACAGCTGGATTATGCACTGCCAAGGTCATGCCTTTGATCGCGACGGCGCATGGGCGCAAAGCGGAAAACTGAATCAAGACCTCTTGGAGACCTTGCTACAAGATCCCTATTACGCGATGCACGGCCCCAAGAGTACCGGCCGCGAACAATTTAATTTGGCCCAGCTACTTAAAGCCCTAGAATCATTAGCAGACATAAGGCCGCCAGATGTTCAGGCGACATTACTCGAACTTACTGCGCGCAGTATTTGTGACGCTATCGACGAATGCAGCCAAAAGAATTCTGAGGTTTTTATTTGCGGGGGCGGCAGCGCCAATCAGGCGCTCTACTCTCGAATTCAAGCGCTCTTAGCTGATCATAAAGTGGCTACAACAGAAGCCCTAGGCATTCACCCCGACTGGGTAGAAGCTGCGGCCTTCGCCTGGCTGGCAAAACAGAATATTATGAGTTTAGCTGGCAATGTGCCCGCAGTGACGGGCGCCAAAGGACCGCGCGTATTAGGCGCGGTGTATCCCGGCTAAGGATACTGAGAAATTAAACTGAGAACGAAGAGCCACAGCCGCAGGTTGTGCTGGCATTGGGATTACTCACTACAAAGCGCGAACCTTCTAAGCCCTCAGTATAATCTAGCTGCGCACCGTCGATATACTGGTAGCTCAGAGGGTCAACCAGCACCACAACACCATCTCGCTCTACCAAGGTATCGTCTTCTTCAGCAAGCTCATCAAAAGTAAAACCGTACTGAAAACCCGAACAGCCGCCACCGGTGACAAACACGCGCAACTTTAGGTCGTCATTGGCCTCTTCAGCCACCAAATTTTTTACCTTCGCCACCGCCCGATCCGTTAAAGTCAGCACGGTGGGGGTAAATTGTTCAACTGCAGACATAGTCCACCTCACAAACCAACGACGCCGCTTGGCGTCGTAAATAGGGTGATTATCCAATTCCCGACTAAATCAGTCAAGAATTAACCGCCATTGCTTTTCTTAGAGCAAACCCTAGGGCAGTAACGCCAAGCCTTGCAAACCCATAGTTTCGGGTAAACCGAACATCAAGTTCATATTTTGAATCGCCTGCCCCGAGGCACCTTTAACCAAATTATCGATTGCCGAGAGGACTACCAGCGTGTCCCTATTTTGAGGGCGATACAACGCGATGCGACACATATTACTACCACGCACCGTGCGCGTCTGAGGTGTGCTACCCAGGGGCATTACATCGACAAAAGGGGCGTCGGCGTAGCGCTTTTCAAACAAAAACTGTATTTCATCTAAGGGCACCGCTGGGTCGATCATCTCAGCATACATGGTGGCGTGAATGCCCCGCACCTGAGGCAGTAGGTGTGGCGTGAACGTTAAACCCACTGGGCCTTTCGCCGCGAGCGCCAATTCTTGTTCAATTTCAGGTAGGTGACGATGACCGCCAACCCCATAAGCCTTAAAGCTCTCTGACAATTCAGTAAACAAATTATCGATCTTAGCCTGACGCCCAGCACCGCTAACCCCTGAGGCCGCACTGACAATTAAGCGACTAGGGTCAACCAGCTTCTCTTCCAGTAGCGGGATGAGACCTAACTGCACCGCCGTAGGGTAGCAGCCAGGACAAGCTATTAATTTGGCGCTGCGAATTTTTTCAGCGTTGCGCTCGGGTAAGCCGTAAACTGCAGTGGCCAGAACATCCGGGCAAACGTGCTTTTCGTGATACCACTTAGACCACAAGTCAGCATCGGTGATACGAAAATCGGCCGACAAGTCGATAACACGGGTTCCCGCCGCCAGTAATTCTGGCACCATATTCATGGCAACATTGTGGGGCGTCGCGAAAAACACCACATCGCACGTCGCGAGCAACTTCACATCCGGCGTCGAGAAACGCAGATCCATTGCGCCGCGCAAACTGGGGAACAACTCATCAACAGCAACACCGTCTTCTGCACGCGAAGTAATCATAACCACTTCGGCCTCAGCATGAGTCGACAATAAACGCAGCAACTCCACTCCGGTATAACCCGTACCACCTACAATTCCGACTTTTAACACCTAAACTCTCCTTCATTCACCGAATATTATTTAGTGACCTGCGCTTCTTCTACCTGCGCTGCTGGCGGCTCCGTTTTATCGCGAAGCAAATGCTCCCAGCCCCGCAGCAAATCCTTAGCCAATACATGATAGACCGGTTCTGGCATAATTAATTTCGACACCGCCGTTGCCGTCAGCGCGCTCACCATTAGCGCCGGTAGTATATCGTGGTTATTGCCGGTCAACTCCAGCACAATCACAAAGGCTGTAATTGGTCGTTGCACAACACCCGCAAAGTAACTCGCCATACCCACCAAAATTAACGACACCGCGGGCACCTGCGGGAATAGCGTACCCATTGCAGAACCTAATTCCGCCCCCGCCGCCAAGCTTGGCGAAAAAATACCGCCGGGAATACCACTAAAATAGGTTAGTAAGGTTGCCAGCATTTTGCCGGCAGCCGCAAGCCAGCTCGCCTCGTCTTCTCCCGCCAGTAACGCCTTAGCCTCCACATAGCCACTACCCATGGTTAAACCGCCAGACAAAATAGCCATCACCGCGAGCAGTAAACCAATGCAAAACGCGACCCGCAGCGGCCATTGCTGAACTAGCGGCGCAATGGCGCGATTACCCTGTACCAGCAACACACTAAACAAACCGCCCAACAAACCGCAAGCCACACTTATACCGATAATATAGGGGTAATAAGCAAACGGCATGGCGGAAACCTCTGGCACGCCAAAGTAGCTGTAATGCCCTGCAAAGGCCAATACCACCACCCCCGACAGAATAATCGCCATGATAAAGGTTCCGGTAGTGCGCGCCTCCATCGACTGCTGTAACTCTTCAATGGCAAATACAATACCCGCCAAGGGCGCATTAAAGGCCGCAGACACTCCTGCGGCACCGCCAGCAACAATCAAACTGCTTTCAACCTGACGCTGTTTTAGCTTTGCCCAGCAACCAAACTTATACATGATTGCCGCGCCAACGTGCACGCTCAGGCCCTCGCGCCCCACTGTTGCGCCCACCAGCAAACCTGCGCAAGTGAGCAAAACCTTTAACGTTGCCACTCGCAACGATAAAAACGGCCCCCGCAACCAGTGATAGCTTTGCTTATGGGCAAGCAAGACTTGTGGAATACCACTCCCCCGCGAGGCCTTCCCGCCTTTGTTCATCACCCACACAATCGCGACCAAGCCCAGTGGCGTAATCAGCAAAAACAGGTAGGGGTTATAGGCAAAAATAGTTTCAGTGAGGCCGTAGCTCTCTTCTGACAGCCACGCAAAGCTCTGAATGACCAAGCCAACGGTTAAGGCGCCCAACCAGAAAACCCCGCGGGTTTTCCAGTCTTCAACCGTACCGAATTGACGACGTGTATGGCGATTGCCCAAAACCCACCACAGACGAAGCCTGCGAGCAGTTCGGGTGCGTTTCCTGTTAGTCGTCATAATATTAAGAGGCCTGTGCAGGCAGCAGCGCAAAAACCAACGCTAAGAATGAGATTCAGCACGAAAAAAACTTGCGGCGGGCCGCATTTGGCTAAGGGATATTGTATGCTAAATCACTTGGCACACCCAGCGCCGACACATGTAATTTTGCCACCCCAACAGGATACCCCCGATGCTCTGGCTGAAGGCCTTTCATATCATTGCCGTTATCTGCTGGTTTGCCGGTATTTTTTACCTGCCCAGATTATTTGTTTACCACGCCATGAGCGAGGATCAAGCCACCCGCGATCAACTCAAAATCATGGAGCGTAAGCTCTATCGCTTTGTCACTCCCTTTGCCATTTTAACCGTGGTCTTTGGCGCACTCATGATTTATCAGCAGCCCAGCTATTATCTGCACGCCAGCTGGCTGCAGTTAAAACTAGTGTTTGTCGTCGGGCTGATCGCCTACCACCTGTATTGCGGCCACCTTGTTAAAGTCTTTGCCAGCGACCAAAATCAGCGCAAGCACGTATTTTATCGCTGGTTTAATGAAGCACCTGTTTTTGCACTATTTGCCATTGTGCTACTCGCCGTACTGAAACCCTTTTAAGGGGACGCTCGGCGCGGGATAATACCCGCATGCATTGCCAAATTTCCTTTCATTGATGACAAGAAGCCTTTTATGAGCAGCTCAGAACAATTATTCGAAGTCGCCCGTCAATACATTCCCGGCGGCGTTAATAGCCCAGTCAGAGCATTTAAAGCCGTTGGCGGCACGCCGCGTTTTATCGATCACGCCAAAGGCCCCTACTTATTTGACGTTGACGGCAAAAAGTACATCGACTACGTACTGTCATGGGGACCAATGCTACTCGGCCACGCCCACCCCGCCATCATTGCCAGAGTCACAGAACAGTTACAAAAAGGCCTGAGCTTCGGCGCCCCCACCGAAATCGAAACCCAACTCGCCGCTAAAATTTGCGGCATCATGCCCGGCATGGACATGGTGCGCATGGTGAACTCCGGCACCGAAGCCACCATGAGCGCAATTCGCTTGGCCCGGGGCTACACGGGCCGCGACAAAATTATAAAATTTGAAGGCTGTTATCACGGTCACTCAGACTCGCTACTCATTAAAGCCGGTTCTGGCGCGCTTACCCTTGGTGTGCCCAGCTCGCCCGGTGTTCCGGCCGCCTTGGCTGAGCACACCATTACCCTCACCTATAACGACATTGAAGGTGTGCAAGCTGCGTTCAAAGCATTCGGCGAGCAAATAGCCTGCATTATTGTGGAACCCGTAGCCGGCAATATGAACTGCGTGCCACCGATTCCCGGCTTTTTAGAGTGCCTGCGCGAGTGCTGCGACCAAAGCGGCAGCGTACTGATTATTGATGAGGTGATGACCGGTTTCCGCCTAGGCCTGCAAGGTGCCCAAGGTTATTACGGTGTGACCGCCGACATCACCTGCCTAGGCAAAGTTATTGGCGGCGGCATGCCAGTCGCGGCCTTTGGTGGTAAGCGCGAAATCATGAATCATATTGCACCCAGCGGGCCGGTGTACCAAGCGGGCACATTGTCTGGCAACCCCGTTGCCATGGCAGCGGGCCTATGCATGTTAGAACACATAGAAAAAGCCGGGTTTTACGAGCCACTTTTCCAGCAAACCGACAAATTAGTTAAGGGCCTGCGCGAACGCGCTTCGGCCGCTGGCATCGCCATGACCAGCAACCATGTGGGCACTATGTTTGGGGTGTTTTTTACCGATGCAGAGCAGGTCACTAATTATCAGCAAGTCATGGCCTGCGATATCGAGCGCTTTAATCGCTTTTTCCACGGCATGCTTGAAGGCGGCGTTTATCTGGCCCCGGCGTCCTACGAGGCTGGCTTTTTATCCGCCGCTCACAGCGACCAAGATATTGCCGACACCCTGGATATAGCCGAACGCGTTTTCGCCAACTTAAACTGAGAGCCAGCTATGAGCAAGTCACTCCACCGCGGCGCTTTCCCCGCCACTCGCATGCGGCGCCTGCGCGCAAATGATTTCTCGCGGCGTTTAATGCGCGAAAATCAGCTTACTGTTAACGACTTAATCTACCCCATGTTTGTTTGCGAGGGCAGCAATGAGCGCCAAGCAGTCGGTTCCATGCCGAGCATTGAGCGCTTAAGCATTGACTTACTGGTCGCCGAAGCCAAACAGTTAGCCGCGCTAGGCATTCCCGCAATTGCCCTATTTCCCGTGGTTGGCGCTGACAAAAAGTCCTTATTCGCGGAAGAAGCTTACAACCCCGACGGATTGGCGCAGCGGGCCATCAAAGCCATTAAAGACGCCGCGCCAGAACTCGGTATTATCACTGACGTTGCCCTCGACCCCTACACTACCCACGGCCAAGACGGCATTATTGACGCCAGCGGCTATGTACTCAATGACCGCACCGTCGAAACCCTGTGCAAGCAGGCGGAAGCCCAGGCCAATGCCGGCGCCGATATCGTTGCCCCCTCAGACATGATGGACGGCCGCATCGGTGCCATTCGCCATACCCTTGAGAGCAACGGCCACACCAACACCTGCATACTGAGCTATGCCGCCAAATACGCCTCGGCCTATTACGGGCCCTTTCGTGACGCCGTCGGATCAGCAGGTAATCTCGGTAGTGGCAATAAATACAATTACCAAATGGACCCCGCCAATAGCGACGAAGCCCTGCACGAATGCGCGCTGGACCTTGCCGAAGGTGCTGACATGATTATGGTCAAACCCGGCATGCCCTACCTCGACATAATTCGCCGAGTAAAAGACGAGCTGGCAGTACCCACTTACGCCTACCAAGTGAGCGGTGAGTACGCCATGCACTGCGCGGCATTTCAAAATGGCTGGCTCGACAAAAACGCGGTCATGGCTGAGTCCTTACTCGCCTTTAAGCGCGCTGGCGCCGACGGCATTCTGACCTATTTCGCCAAGGACATGGCATTATTACTGAACAACTAGTATTTACCCTGTCACAGACAGGTACTATGGTTGAAACAACGCGAAATAATTAAAGTATTAAAAAAATACCAAGGGGAATAAATCATGCAAAAACGACTTATCGCACTGGCCATACTTGCCGCTAGCGCTTCAGTAAGCAGCCAGGCCGATATTGTTGGCGCTACCGCCGGCGCCTATATGTGGAAGCAGAGCTGGGACGGTGATGTGAAAGCGGGCTCAGACAGCATCGACATGAATGATGATCTTGGCTACGACGATGAAACCGGTAAAAGTTTTTATGTTGCGCTAGAACACCCCGTACCGGTTCTGCCGAATATTCGCCTGCAAAGCACTGATCTTGATATTAGCGAAAAAGGTACATTGACTAAGCCCTACACCTTTGACGGCAAAGTCTATACGGTAGGCGAAGAGGTTCAATCAACCACCGATCTAAGCCATATCGACGGCACTTTTTACTACGAGATTCTCGACAACTGGGTAAATCTCGATGTCGGCTTAACGGTAAGAATGTTTGACGGCGAAGTGAGCATTAAAGGCGCCAGCGGTGAAGGCGCTATCGAAATCGACGCACCGATTCCCATGGCCTATGTAAACGCCCGCTTTGAATTGCCGCTAACCGGCTTATACGCCTCAGCCCTTGGCAATGTTATTGCCTACGGCGACAATAAAGTCACCGACATGACGCTTGCACTAGGCTATGAGCTTGGCATTTTGGGTCTTGAGCTGGGCTACCGCAATTTTGACGTTCAGCTAGAAGACGACAACGAAGAAGCCAATGTGACTGTTGACGGTTACTTCCTTGGCGTTGTGATCGACATCTAAAACCGGCCGAGCACAACGACAAAGGGTGTAGCGCTGGCTGCACCCTTTTTTATTGGCCCCATTAAAATACCCGTCTAAGCAGTATATTATTGGTGTTTGCGTCAACCAAATCAAATCAAATCAAACAGTTCGAGGAAAACCATTGAAGATCGCGGTCGCCATTATCAGCTTACTCTTTAGTGCGACCACCCTCGCCTGCGAATGTCTGTGGCAGGGGCCCTTTAAAGACGTTTATACCGACGCCGATCTCGTCGTATATGGCGAAGTGGAACGCAGCCAGGGCAACGGCTTTGATTTAAACATCAAAGAAATTATTCATGGCAGCGACTACCGCGAGCAAATTCGAATTTGGGGTAAAAAAGACAATTTATGCCGCCCCGAGGCCAAAGTGTTCCCCCCCGGCAGCCAATGGATTATGGCGCTACAGCGCATCGACAACCCGCCGGAGGACGCCTTCAATCCGTTCAAGGCCAATATCAGCTTTGGTCGCCAAGACGATTTTAGTCTGTCGAGCTGCGGAGTTTACTGGCTTCCGGTAAAAGAACAGCGAGTGTCTGGCAATATTCTTGATGGCTCGCGCTGGCAATACCTCGACCCCAAGAAAACCCCAGTGATTATGGCGGTGTTTAAAGCATGGTTGCAAAAACTGCTGCCAGACGAGGCCATCGCTGAAGCTGCGAGACCCCAAAGCGAGGCGCGCAAATTACTCAACGAGACGAAAATGTTTCTATGGGAAGATCAGCGCAACCTCCTTCCCGAGCCGGAGCAAGAAAGCGACGAGCAATTCAGCCCGGTGCGGCCAGATCTTCGCTCTGGCTTCGAGACCAACGGTGAAATCGACAACACCAGCGACCAAAACTCAGATCAAGCCGAGTAGCTCATCGAGCATTTTCAGCGACATACCCCAGATCCGGCGTTTTTCATAAAAATAACAGGGGAGGACCATATGTAATTTGCCCCGCCCCCACTCCATTGTCTCGCGATTACCGCTCGTCATCAAAAACCGCAGCGGCACCCACACGGCCTCAGCGACCTCGTGGTTTGGCTCAATACTGACCGCTGTGTGCAAGCGAAAAACATAGGGGGTGACGACCATAGGCTGACGACCAGAATGCGGCCGACTCACGATGTCAGACAGCCGACCAATACAGTGCCCGGCCTTGTCGAGATAAATACCGGTCTCTTCTTCGGTTTCACGAATAGCGGTGCGCAAACCCGTCACGTCTTGCCGATCCATGCGACCGCCAGGAAACGCCATATGTCCAGACCACGGATCGCCCTCGCGATCGGCGCGCTTAATCATCAACACTTCAATATGATCGTCTAGCTCACGTAATATCAGCGCCACAGCTGAACGTTTCACCCAGCGCCGCCACCAGCGCTGACGAGGTTTAAAACCATCTAATCGCGTTATTATTTGCTGCAGAGCAAGCGCTTCTTCGCTGCTTCTTTTCAAAGCCTACTCCTCTATTTTGCTGCACGAATCCTCGACCGCTAAGCCGCACCCAGTTGGGCAAACAGTATATGATACGCCAAGACCAACTCTGCTTTGCTTAATAACGACATTATGACTGACAAGCGCACGCAAGACATCTGCAGCCGCAGCGATATTGAAATACTACTCAGGCACTTTTATGAGCAGGTACTCAACGACGAGATAATTGGTTTTTATTTCACCGATATCATGCCCTTTTCGCTAGAGCACCACCTACCGAAAGTCACTGATTTTTGGGTGCAGCAATTGCTGTCGGAACGGGTTTATCACGGTGAGTTATTTAAACGTCATCAACAGCTCAACCAGCAAGCGGCATTGAGCCCACACCACTTTCACCGCTGGCTGCATTTACTCAACCTCAGTATTGACGCGCAATTTTGCGGCCCACGCTGCGACGCCATGAAACAGCGCGCCACCGCGATCGCCCAGTCTATGGCCACCGCCCTCGCCGAGCGTGCAGATAAGCCCTCTGATGAGCTAGGCGTACAATTCTACGACAAGCCTCAGCCGTAAAGCTTACGCAAACGCGCCACGCCCTCAACCAAACGCGGCATGCCCGTGGTATACGCAAAACGCACATGTTCGTCAGCGCGGTAGCGCCCAAAGTCCTCGCCTGGGGTAATCGCGATACCGTGATCCTCAAGCAGTGAACGACAAAACTCTGGGCTCTTCATCTTAAAGCGTTTAATTCCGGCATAAAGGTATAAGGCCCCATCCGGACAATGGGGAATTTCAAATCCTAGGCTCCGGAGCTCCGGCAGCAAATAATCCCGACGCTGAGCAAATTCATCTCTACGTTCATTGAGGATAAGCCGTGTCTCGGGTTCGAATGCCGCCAGCGCCGCATGCTGAGCCATAGTCGACATAGAGATAAACAAATTCTGAGCCAACTTCTCCAGTTCGGGCACGGCCTCTTCCGGTGCAACCAGCCATCCCAAGCGCCAGCCAGTCATACCAAAGTACTTAGAAAAACTATTAATAACAAAAGCCTGGTCGGTAATAGACAAAATACTCGGCGCATCTACGCCATAATTCAGACCATGGTAGATCTCATCGACAATTAAATAACCCTCTTTGCGCTCGCACAGGCTGTGCAAATCGCGCAACTGCGGCGCGGTGAGTATTTCCCCGCTCGGATTGGCTGGTGAAGCAACCATAATGCCCTGGGTATTAGCCTGCCAGTGCTGCTCAGCTTTTTCTGCACTGAGCTGAAAACGATCTTCCGGCCCCACTGGCACCAACTGGCCCTCGCCCTCCACCAAACGTAAAAAATGGCGGTTGCAGGGGTAACCGGGATCCGTCATCAACATGCCATCACCGGGATTAATTAATAAACCCGCCAACAGTAACAATGCGCCAGATGCCCCGGGGGTAATCATAATTCGCTCGGGAGCAATATCTAAACCGTGATCCTGCTTATAGTATTTGGCAATTGCTTGACGCAGCGCAGGAATACCCGCCGCTGGGGTATAACTCGTCTCCCCCCTATCTAACGAAGCCTTGGCGGCGCGAATAATCGGCTCAGCGCTACTGAAATCGGGCTCCCCCGCCTCCATATGAATAATATCTCGCCCCGCAGCCGCCAGTGCCTTAGCGCGGGTCAGCACCTCAACCACTCGAAACGGCTCAATATCAGCTAAACGACGCGCAAAGGATTTACTCACCTATACTCTTCCTATGACCAAAAATAGGAGTGTAACTTTATCCCTTGCGGCTTAACATCATCACAACAGCGTAATGAAATGTTGCGATCACGCCTTTATGCGCAATTTCGTGTGGCGTAGCTGGCCCATATCTGGTAGTTTTGCCGATTTGGCGGCACAGCGTCGCCGCGCATGCCCGCGGCTTGCGGTTAACGGCTTGTAAAAAGAGGGCCAACCATGCCTGCACAGCAGAGTACACCTGAGAATTTGAAGACCTTCGTTCCTTACGTAGAAAAAAAGGGCGAAGAGTATATGAACGACAAGCAGAAGGAACACTTCCGCCAGATCCTGCTCAATTGGAAAGCAGAATTAATGGAAGAAGTGGATCGTACTGTGAGTCATATGAAGGACGAAGCAGCTAATTTTCCTGACCCTGCAGACCGCGCCACACAAGAAGAAGAGTTTAGTCTTGAACTCCGAACCCGTGACCGCGAACGCAAACTAATCAAGAAAATCGACTCGACCATCAATTTAATTGACGAAGACGATTACGGCTACTGCAATACCTGTGGTGTTGATATCGGTATCAAGCGTTTAGAAGCACGCCCTACGGCAACGCTATGCATAGACTGCAAGACCCTTGATGAAATCAAAGAACGCCAGGAACGCGGCTAAAACGGCTGGGCGGCTCGCCGCCCACCCCCCCTGAATGTCACCCCCCTATAGCGCGTATATGGGCCGGTTTGCGCCGTCGCCCAGCGGGCCACTGCATATTGGCTCACTCGTTACTGCACTGGCCAGCTATTTAGACGCCCGCGCCAATCGCGGCCAATGGCTGCTGCGTATGGAAGACATTGACCCACCTCGAGAGCAAGCGGGTGCCGCGCAGCAAATTATCAACAGCCTCATTAGTCATGGCCTAATATGGGATGGCGACATCTTCTGGCAAAGCCAGCGTAGCGCAGCCTACGATACTTATTTGCAACAGCTTCTCGACAACAACCTTGCGTATTACTGTAACTGCTCCCGTCGCCAGCTTGCACCTAAGCATGGCTTACACATTGGCGCCTGCCGCCATCCGGGCAGCCCCGGCAGCTCAGCTATTCGCCTGCGCACGCCCAATGAAACGATCCACTTTGAAGATCGCATCCAAGGCAACCAAAGTCGCGCCCAAGCGGACATCGGCGACCCGGTCTTAAAACGCAAAGACGGCCTCTATGCCTACCAGCTCGCTGTTGTGGTCGACGATGCCGAACAGGGAGTTACCGATATCGTGCGCGGGGTTGATTTGCTCGATGCCACTGCCTGGCAAATTCACCTACAAAACACCCTTGGCCTACCACCGGTGCGCTACTGCCACATACCTGTCATTGTTGGTAGCGACGGCCACAAACTTAGCAAACAAAGCTTCGCCCCTGCGCTCGATGACAGTCGCGCCACCGACAATCTCCGCAGCGCACTGCACTATTTACAGCAAAGCCCGCCCCCCGACACCCTCACCGATAGCACTGCCTTACTAACGTGGGCCACCGCGCACTGGCGCCCCCAAGACATCCCCGCCAGCAGGCACATCGATGCCGTTTAACAACACAATATAAGCACCACCATGCGCAGCATGCTTTGCAGTTTACCCGCACCTCCAGTAACATCATGCCGACAGTGAACGCGTCTCGGTCGCCATGCAAATTCAATCTCCCCTGCTTTTATTATCAATTTTTGCTTTTGTGTATGCCCCAACGATGGGCCGCTGGCTCTATGAAGGCAGCAATCTCTGGTATCGCCACCATTTAATTTGGCTATTTGTTATTGGCTTTGTGTTTATCAGCCTCCGTCAGCGACACCACAATGACCTTTAGTATCAACACCCTGTTTTTAATAGGGCTTAGCTATTTACTGCTCCTTTTCGCCATCGCCTACGCTGCAGAACGTCGTCTACTGCCCAGTAAAATTATCAACCATCCCGCTACCTATGTTCTGTCTCTGGGGATATACGCCAGTGGCTTTGCCATCTATGGCGCCGTGGGCTTTGCTAAGAATTACGGCTACAGCTTCCTGAATTATTATATCGGCCTGTCCGCGGCGATGATTTTATTGCCCATAATGCTTCTACCCATCCATCGCATATGCAAAAACTACCGCCTGAACTCACTCGCCGACCTGCTAAGTTTTCGCTTTCGCAGCTCCTGGGTGGGCTCACTGGTCACACTCTTTACCGCCATCGCTATCTGGCCACTGCTCGCCATTCAAATACAAACCGTTTCGGAATCGACCCTTATATTGAGTTTAGGCCACGCGCTGAGCCAGGAAGACGATGGCTACCGAAGGCTTACCGCTCTCGGTTTTTGCGTGATTATCACGGCATTCACTATTTTATTTGGCTCGCGCAATCTGACCTCCAAAGATAGCCACCGCGGTTTACTCACCGCACTGGCCTTTGAATCGCTCGTTAAAATGTTTGCCCTGCTGCTGGTGGGCATTATCAGCACCTATGCCGTATTTGGTAGTTTTGACGGCCTACAAAGCTGGCTAGACAGTAGCCCTGATGTTTTGGCCTCGCTCAACAAGCCCCAAGCCGCCGACAGCAATCGCTTGATGCTGATTATGTTTTTTGCTGCCGCCGTGTGCATGCCCCATATTTTTCATATGCTCTTTTCGGAAAATCCCAGCGCAAAAAACCTCGCCACCGCGAGCTGGGGCCTACCGCTGTTTTTACTGATCATGAGCTTGCCAGTATTGCCCATACTCTGGGCCGGAAGCGCCCGGGGAATAGCGCTGCCAGCAGACTACTACGCACTTGGCCTGTCTCTCGAAATTGGTAAACCCTGGCTGTCGGTGCTGCTTTATTTGGGAGGCTTATCGGCCGCCAGCGGCGCCATCATTGTCACCACCTTGGCACTGGCCTCGATGAGCCTCAATCATCTCGTATTGCCGGTATTGCGCCCAAAAAGCTCAAAAGGCCGCGATATCGACATATACCGCTGGCTACTCACCACACGCCAACTGCTGATTTGCGTCATCATTCTTATTGGCTTTGTATTCTATGAACTAATCGGTGCATCGCAAAGCCTCAGCCGCTTAGCCATGACCTCAGCCAGCGGCTGCGTCCAGTTTCTGCCCGGCGTATTGGCCGTGCTGTATTGGCCTAAAGCAAATCGCAACGGCTTTATCAGCGGTTTATGTGCAGGCTTTAGCCTCTGGATAATAGGCATCATTTTGCCCATGTTTAGCGGTGTTCATCCCAGCTTTTTAGAGCACCTTTATTTATACCCCATTGAGCGAGATCAATTCTGGGTAGTCATCACTGGACTATCGCTGGCCCTGAATGGCATTGTTTTCATTATCGTGTCGTTACTTAGCGAAACCTCCGCCGAAGAGCGCCGCGCCGCCGAAGCCTGCACGATCGACGACCTAAATCGCCCCAGCCGCCACTCCCTGAACTTACACCATGCGGGTGAAATAAAATTGCGCTTACAAGACGCACTCGGCGACCGCGCCGCCACGCGAGAATTCAAGCGCGCGCTCGACGAGCTGCAAATGAATGAGCAGGAAACCCGACCCTACGCCCTGCGCCGAATTAGAGACCGAATAGAAGTCAATCTTTCCTCGCTGGTTGGCCCCTCCAGCGCTCGCCGCGTAATAGATCGCGCCTTGCCCTATACCGATAATCTCATGGGCGACAGCGAAGACATTACCTATATTGAAGAACGGCTTGAGAACTACCAAACTCACCTCACTGGCCTAGCCGCCGATTTAGACAGCCTACGCCGCTACCACAGACAAACCCTAGAAGACTTGCCCATCGGCGTGTGCGCCCTTGGTCGCGACCAAGAGATACTGTTGTGGAATATGTCCATGGCCGATATTACTCACATCAACGCCAATACTGTTACCGGATCTCGCTTAGCAGGGCTACCCGAACCTTGGTCAACATGCCTGCAAGACTTCTTAGCCAGCAGCGACCTACACCGTAGCAAGTTCAGCGTTGAAACCGACAATGGTCTGCGCTGGCTAAACTTACACCGCACCGAATCGCAAATGCTTGGCCGTGACGAATTGATAGTCGTGGTTGAAGATATCACCGACACTCAGTTGCTGGAGCATGAACTTACGCATCAAGAGCGCCTAGCCTCGATTGGTCGCCTGGCCGCCGGCGTCGCCCACGAGATCGGCAACCCGGTAACCGGAATCGCCTGCCTGGCCCAAAACCTGCGCTACGAGAGTGACAACGCGGACACGCTGGAAGCCGCCTCACAAATCGTTAAGCAAACCCAGCGCATAAGCAGTATTGTGCATAGCCTGGTTAATTTTGCCCACACCGGCCGCCAAGACCCGACCCAAGCTACCGAGGCGGTATCCGTGCGCAACTGCGTGAGCGAAGCCGTGCAGCTCTTAAGTCTCGACCCCGAGGCCCGCCACATTCACTACAACAACAACTGCCCCGAGCATATTATTGTGGCTGGCGACAATCAGCGCTTAATGCAGGTGTTCATCAATTTGCTCTCTAATGCTCGCGATGCCAGCCCCGAAGACGGCATGATCACCGTGGATGCCGAGGCTGAACAAGACAGTGCCCACATTACCGTGACCGACCACGGCAGCGGGATAGACGAGAAATTACAGAAGCAAATATTTGAACCGTTTTTTACCACCAAAGAGCCAGGTAAAGGCACTGGTCTCGGCTTAGCGCTGGTTTATAACATTATCAGCGATCTTGGCGGCGATATTAGTATTGAGAGTCCGGTACCGGAATTTAGCCAATCCGGCACCCGATTTCACATCCACCTCAGACTGAACCACCCTGAGGTACTCTAGAAATAATTGGCTGATCGCGTTATGTTGTTCGGTTACACATATCGACGCATTGCCCGTACCCAGCAACGGAGAGAATTATGCCCAGAATCCTTTTAGTCGAAGACGAAGACGTTATCCGTCTAGCACTGCGTCGCCTATTAGAACGCAATGACTATCAGGTGGACGAAGCCGATTCGGTTGCAAAAGCACTGAGCACCTACAAAGTTAACGATTACGACTTAATTATCAGTGACTTACGCCTGCCTGGTGCCCCCGGAACAGACCTTATCAGCAAAACTGACGCACCCGTGCTGATTATGACCAGTTACGCCAGCCTCAAATCTGCGGTCGACTCCATGAAAAAAGGCGCTATCGACTATATTGCCAAGCCCTTTGACCACGACGAAATGCTAGAAACCGTCGAGCGCATCATTCTCAGCACCGCAAAAGAGAACACCCCAGGCGACAAGCCGGAACCCAGTAGCAGCCAGCGCAAACAGATCGCCGACGCTAACGGCATGATTGGCAGCTGCAAAGCCATGCAACAACTCTACGATCACATTCGCCGCGCCGCGCCCACTGACGCGACCATTCTGGTACACGGCGAAACCGGCACCGGTAAAGAGCTCGTGGCCAGAGCGATACACAACCAGAGCGCCAGAGCGACTAAAGCTATTATCTGCGTAAACTGCGCCGCGATCCCGGAAACACTGATTGAGTCGGAGCTATTCGGTTATGAAAAAGGCGCGTTTACCGGCGCCAACGCTAGTCGAATTGGCCTAATTGAGGCCGCCGACGGCGGCACCTTATTCCTGGACGAAATTGGCGAATTGCCCCTTGAGGCCCAAGCCCGACTCCTGCGCTTTATCCAAGAAGATGAAATTCGTCGTATCGGCTCCGTGGAGTCCAGCAAGGTCAATGTTCGTCTTATTTGCGCCACCCACCGCGACCTCAAGGAAATGGCTCACGCTGGGCGCTTCCGAGAAGATCTGTACTATCGCATCAACGTCATGAAACTGGAGCTACCGCCCTTAAGAGAGCGCGGCAAAGACATTCTTGAACTCGCCGAAGCCTTGCTCAAACACCGCTGCGAAAAAATGAAAAAGCCCCTAATGCACTTTAGCCCCAAGGCTATTCAGGCAATCACCACCTATATTTGGCCCGGCAATATCCGCGAATTGGAAAATGCCATCGAGCGCGCCGTAATCCTGTGCGATCGCAAAGAGATTGATAACGAATTACTCGATATCGACCTCGAACTTGTCGACATTGGCCAAATTAGAGGCCGCAGCAACGAATTTAACAATCGCCCTGGCAGTGTTAACAACAATGGCGCAATTGAGCGTAAAGATAACCGCAACAAGCCGAGTCGCGCCAATGATCCCAGCGAAGACTTATCCCTCGAGGACTACTTCCAGCGCTTTGTTCTCGAGCACCAAGACTCCATGAGCGAAACGGAGCTAGCGCAAAAGCTCGGTGTTAGTCGCAAATGCCTATGGGAACGCCGCCAACGACTGGGCATTCCGCGCAAAAAAGTGGCCGCCAGAAGCAACGCCTAAGAAGCCATGAGCACCGTTACCCAATCCAACGGAATGTAACAAAGAGCGTTTACTAGGGTAACAAGTCACAAATATGTAAGGGGTTTCCACGACGAGGAAAATACCTAAGTGATTGAAATAAAAAGATTTTCAAAACATGGCACGGCATATGCTCTCTTTAGGTACAAACAACAATAAGAAAACAAAATAATAATAAGAAAAGATAAACAATAATAATAATACAACAGCAAAGAGACCTGGGTGGGGAAGACAATGTTTTCCCCTTCTTCATTTTAGAAACCCCTAAATTACGAAAACCACCAAAAATTTCCTCCTCCGCATTTCCCGCACACACCAAAGCCCTGTGCTAGAATACTGCCTTTCTCATTAACGGCCGACCCTAAAACGCAATGACATCAAGCTCTGTTACCGGTCTGTGGAAAAAGCTAACCGGCAAATTTTCCAAATCCAGCCAAGGCGCTGCACACCACGTGGCCATTATTCCTAGGGATCAACACACGGTATCGCGCAGACACATTAGCGATGCTGCGCTAAAAGTCATCCGCAAACTCAACGACGAAGGCTTCGAAGCGTTTTTAGTCGGCGGCGGAGTTCGCGACCTGTTGCTCGGCGGCCAACCCAAAGATTTCGACATTGCCACCGATGCAACCCCCGAGCAGGTTCGCAACGCCTTTCGCAATAGTCGTATTATTGGCCGGCGCTTTCGTATCGTACACGTCCGTTTTGGCCGGGAAATCATCGAGGTCACCACTTTCCGTGGCAACCACAGCGCCCCGGCGAGCAATCCACAGCGCAACAAACACTCCGCGCAAACTGAATCGGGCATGCTCACCAGAGACAATGTTTACGGCTCAATCGACGACGATGCCGCACGCCGCGACCTCACTATCAACGCCCTGTATTATTCCAGCCGCGACTTCTGCGTTTACGACTTTGTCGGCGGCCTAGACGACCTCAACAACAAACTCATTCGCATCATCGGCGACCCAGAAACTCGCTACCGTGAAGATCCGGTACGGATGCTGCGGGTAGTGCGCTTTGCCGCCAAACTCGACTTTGATATTGAAAAGCACAGCGAAGCGCCCATCAAACGCCTCGCCCCCCTGCTGAACGATATTGCCGCCGCCCGCATGTTTGACGAAGTCATCAAACTTTTCATGTCCGGCCAAGGTCTGCACACTTACGCGCTAATGCAGCGCTACGAGCTGTTTGCCCCGCTGTTTCCCGCCACCCAAAAAATGCTCAGCCAACGCGAACCCGCAGCCGAAGAAATCATCAAACAAGGCCTGATAAACACCGATGCTCGCATCGCCGACGGCAAGCCGGTCACTCCAGCGTTTATCTATGCCGTTATTTTGTGGCCAATGGTAAAACACCTCCACAAAGAGATTATGGATGCCGGCACCCCGGAAATCGCGGCCCTACATCAGGCCGCCGAACGAGTTCTTCACAAGCAGCAACAAACCGTCGCCATTCCCAAACGCTTCTCGCTACCCATGCGCGACATCTGGGAGCTGCAATGCCGCCTAACGCGGCGCTCCGGCAAGCGTCCCGAGCAACTATTGGAACACCGCTACTTCCGGGCGGGTTTTGACTTCTTATTATTACGCGAGCAAGCAGGTGAAATTGAGCCCGGCCTCGGACAGTGGTGGCTGGCATTCCAAGAGGCCCACACAGATACCCGTGGCGCCATGCTTAGCCAGGTTCCTAGTGGCGACAAACCACGAGCACCGCGGCGGCGACGCGGCCCTCGCAAGCCAAGATGATCCGCTGCTATATCGCCCTCGGTAGCAATCTTGGCGAACCCCAAAAGCAAGTTCGCTCCGCACTCAGTGCACTAGCGGCGCTGCCTAACTCCGCGCTAGTGGACTGTTCCCGACTCTACGGCTCTATCGCGGTCGGGCCGGGGCAACAAGGCGATTACGTCAACGCTGTTGCCGCGCTGGACACCACGCTGACAGCAGCGCAATTACTCGCCGCAATGCAGCGTATAGAAGCCCAGCACCAACGGCGCCGCGCCGAGCGTTGGGGGCCGCGCACGCTGGACCTCGACCTGTTGCTTTACGGCGATTCCCGGATCAATACTGACACCCTGTGTGTGCCCCATCCACGCATGCATCAGCGCAACTTTGTTTTGCGCCCACTGGCCGATATCGCCCCCCAAAAACTGTTACAGTCCGAATTCGGCGGCATCAATAGCGCCACATTCAAAGACACCGACGACCTATGGGTTTTAAACGAAAATGACCAATCACAACCTGCTTAACGAACCCATTATCAATTTGCAGCAACCACCACGCTTCATTGCCGTGGAGGGACCAATTGGGGTGGGCAAAACCACATTAGCGCGACGCCTAGCCGAATCCCTCAATTTCCACCAGCTATTAGAAAAAGCCGAAGACAACCCTTTTTTAGAACGCTTCTACGCCAACCAGCGCCATGCAGCCTTGTCTGCCCAGTTATTCTTTTTGTTTCAACGGGCCCAGCAGCTCAGCGATTTACGCCAAAGCGACCTCTTTGAACAAACCCACGTCGCTGATTTTGTTTTTCAAAAAGACCCATTGTTCGCAAAAATAACCTTAGATAACAACGAGCTAGAACTTTACAACAAGGTTTACGAGCAAGTGCAAGTCGACATACCAACGCCAGATCTCGTGATCTACCTCCAGGCGCCAGTCAAAGTACTGAAAGACCGCATACAACAGCGTGGCGTTGCTTTTGAGCGTAGTATCGATGCCGAATATTTAGAAAAAATAAACGGCGCTTACAGCGAATACTTCCACTCCTACCACGACTCACCGCTACTGATCATCAATGCGAGCGAGATCGACTTCGCCAATAATGACCAGCAATATGAACAATTATTGCAATATCTGCTGGAAATTCGCAGCGGTCGCCATTACTTTAACCCCACTTTTTTTTAAGCACCAATGAGGCGCGCCATGAGTAAGGTCAACATCCTCAGCTTGTTAGCCAAAAAGCAGAGCCAGCAAAAATTTGCCGTAGTCACCTGTTATGACGCGAGCTTTGCCAAATTGGTTGAAAACGCCGGCATCGACGCGATTTTAGTCGGCGATTCGCTGGGCATGGTTTTGCAGGGACACGACTCAACCCTACCGGTGACGATCGCCGACATGGCCTACCACACCAGTTGCGTCAGTCGCGGTTGCAATCGCCCACTGATTATTAGCGACATGCCCTTTGGTAGCTACAATACCACCGCGCAATGCCTCGATAATGCCACCACCCTGATGCGCGCTGGCGCACAAATGGTAAAACTCGAAGGCGGTGACTGGCTCTGCGAGAGCATTCGCCAGCTCAATCACGCGGGCATACCGGTCTGCGGACACCTAGGCCTAACCCCCCAATCCGTCAATGTGCTGGGGGGCTACCGGATACAAGGCCGCGAAGACAGCCAAGCCCAAGCAATACTGAAAGACGCCCTCGCCCTAGAGGCCGCCGGCGCCGCATTGCTGGTACTGGAATGCGTCCCGCGTAAACTTGCCGCCGAGATCAGTCATGCACTAAAAATCCCGGTCATTGGCATTGGCGCGGGTAACGAGACCGATGCGCAAGTATTGGTTTTGCACGACCTGCTCGGCGTAACCGAGAAAACCGCCCGCTTTGTCCGCAATTTTGCTGAGGGCAGCAGTAGCATCGCCGACGCGCTAGGCCGGTATAATGACGCGGTAGCAGACGCCAGCTTCCCTGCCGATGAGCACAGTTTTGACTGATAGCAAAAAGGTGTAAACTGTTACCTCAAGGAACATTTTACAAGGTAACAAAGTAGTGAATTTTTTGTTACCAAAGCATTGAACGGCCATTCCGATTGGGGCATACTTGCCCGCCACTGGCCCAACTGCTCAGATTGTGAGCAATCTTTCAGTTTTTAAAAGGCCTAAGGTCAGTGTTTTGGTCGCCAGCCCGCGGTGTGCGCGGACTGACTTCACAGCAAACTACCTTCGCAGTTAGCGAAGTACGAGATTGGGAAGTTAGGGGTATGAAAACGTATAGCACAGCCGCCTCCTTAAGGGCCGCCCTCAATGTGGGAAAACGCGCCGGTAAAACCGTCGCCTTTGTTCCTACAATGGGTAATTTGCATGAAGGCCACCTGCGCTTAGTCCGCCGGGCGCGCCAGTATGCCGATATTGTGGTTGTCAGCATCTTTGTCAATCCGTTGCAGTTCGGTGCCAACGAAGACTTAAGCAACTACCCACGCACCCTCGCCGCAGACAAAGAGAAATTGTTTGCAGAGGGCGCACAGTTTTTATTCCTTCCTCAGGTAGACGAAATCTACCCAGAGGGAATGGCCAGTCACAGCAAAGTATCAGTACCTGAGCTGTCTGAAGGGCATTGCGGTGCAAACCGACCCGGCCATTTCACCGGTGTTACCACCGTGGTGGCCAAGCTTTTCAATATTGTCCAGCCAGACACCGCAGTGTTTGGCGAAAAGGATTTCCAGCAGCTTAGCGTTATCCGTAAAATGGTTCGCGATTTATGCATGCCTATCGACGTGGTCGGTGTTGCCACCGCTCGCGCCGCAGATGGCTTGGCACTTAGCTCTCGCAACGGCTACCTCAGCGCCGAGCAGCGTCAAATTGCGCCTATTTTACACCGTGTATTACAGGAGTGCCGCGAGGCAATAGCCTGTGGATACGACAGTTATAGCAAATTAGAGCAACACGCCAGAACCAGCCTTAATCAAGCTGGCTTGGAAGCGGATTACTTCAATATTTGCGATGGTCGTACCCTCCGTCCGGTTACAGCGGACACCGAAGAAGTTGTTATTCTGGCGGCGGCCAAACTTGGCACCACCCGCCTGATTGACAACGTCACCCTGAACGTTAACTCCAGCACCGACTGGGGAATGTTGGCGGCTAATTAAGCCAGCGAAGACCGAAGAGAAAGGAACAGCGTTATGCAGTCCGTTATGCTGAAAGCGAAACTCCATAAAGCCTGCGTGACCCACGCAGTGCTAAATTATGAAGGCTCCTGCGCGATTGATGGCAAATTACTCGATATGTCGGGTATCCGTGAATTTGAGCAAATTCAAATTTACAATGTCACCAATGGCGAGCGCTTCACCACTTATGCAATCCGTGGCGAAGACAACAGTGGCATTATCTCTATCAATGGCGCGGCGGCTCACAAGGCCAATGTCGACGACATTATTATTATCTGCGCCTACGCTAGCTACTCTGAAGTTGAGCTAATCAACTTCAAGCCCCGCTTGATTTACATGAATCAAGACAATACGGTTAGCCACGCCAGCAACGCCATCCCCGTTCAAGTCGCCTAATACGTCGCGCGATTTTAGCCACAAGCCGAAACTCGCGCGAAAACTCCCCCAAAATCGCTTTGCCACATCCATGCTGGTGCAAGCTCGCACGCCTATAATTAAGCACCTAAACGCTCCCACTAAGACCCGACTTTAGTCGTAAGGGGCTTCAATCACTGCCGCCAAGCCGCTATTCTGCAAGATCGAAGCTAGCTATTCGACGTGCCCAAGCCGTCTAACGATAACAATCGCGCCATTGAGAGTTTTGCTATGAGTAAAGTTAACGTACATCCAGTACCCCAAAATTTCGCCGCGAACGCCCACATTAATCGTGAACAATACGACGCGATGTACGCGCAATCGCTGGCTGATCCAGACACCTTTTGGACAGACCAAGCAAATACCTTTTTAAGCTGGGACAAAGAATGGCACACCGTCAACAGCTATGACTTTAGCAAAGGTGAAGCCAGCTGGTTTGAAGGCGGCGAACTCAATGTCGCCTATAACTGCATTGACCGTCATCTCGACACCCGCGGCGAACAAACCGCCATCATTTGGGAAGGCGACGACCCGAGCGAATCTAAACACATCAGTTATCGCGAGCTGCACAGTGAAGTCTGCAAACTTGCCAATGTGCTAAAAAGCCAGGGTATTCGCAAAGGTGATCGGGTTTGCCTTTATATGCCCATGATTCCCGAAGCCGCCTACGCCATGCTGGCCTGCGCCCGTATTGGCGCCATTCACTCGGTGGTATTCGGCGGCTTTTCACCCGAGGCCCTGAAAGATCGCATTCAGAACGCCGACTGCAAAATGCTCATCACCGCCGATGAAGGCCTGCGCAGCGGCAAAACCATTCCACTGAAAGCCAATGCCGACAAAGCCCTTGAGCACTGCCCCAGCATTGAAAAATGCTTAGTCGTAAAACGTACGGGCGGCCAAGTGGATTGGCAAGATAACCGCGACCTCTGGTACCACGAGGCGATGGCCACCGTCAGCAGCGACTGTCCCGCCGTCGCCATGCCCAGCGAAACCCCACTTTTCATTTTGTATACCTCGGGTTCAACCGGTAAACCCAAAGGTGTTATGCACACCAGTGCTGGCTATTTACTGCAGTCTGCCATGACCCATAAATACGTTTTTGATTACAAAGACGGTGAAGTATTTTGGTGCACCGCCGACGTTGGCTGGATTACCGGCCACAGCTATATTGTGTACGGCCCACTGGCCAATGGTGCCACCACCCTGCTCTTTGAAGGCGTGCCCACCTACCCCGATGCCTCACGGTGCTGGCAGGTGGTGGACAAACACAAAGTAAACATCTTCTACACCGCCCCCACCGCGCTGCGCGCTTTAATGGGCGCAGGCGACGAATACGTGGCGGGTAGCGATCGCAGTAGCTTGCGCTTATTAGGCTCCGTGGGCGAACCCATAAACCCCGAAGCTTGGGAATGGTATCACCGCGTAGTTGGCGAACATCACTGCCCTATCGTCGACACGTGGTGGCAAACCGAAACTGGCGCCATGATGCTGACGCCGCTGCCCGGCGCCATTGACATGAAACCCGGCTCTGCCACCAAACCGTTTTTCGGCGTGGAACCGGCACTGCTAGACAATGATGGTAATGAAATCAGTGGTGCAGGCGAAGGCTTACTCGTCATCAAACGCTCTTGGCCCGGCCAAATCCGCAGCGTCTACGGCGACCATCAGCGCTTGATCGAGACCTATTTCAGCACCCACCCCGGCTACTACTTTACCGGTGACGGCGCCCGCCGCGATGCGGACGGCGATTATTGGATTACTGGCCGGGTCGATGATGTTCTGAATATCTCTGGACACCGCATGGGCACGGCTGAAATTGAGAGCGCGCTGGTACTCCATGAGGCCGTCGCCGAAGCGGCTGTGGCGGGCTACCCCCACGACATTAAGGGACAAGGTATTTACGCCTATGTCACGCTAATGCACGACGTTGAAGGTACTGAGGAATTGCTAAAGGAGTTAACGGCACTTTGTGTTAAGGAAATTGGCCCGATTGCCAAGCCAGATTTGGTTCAGTGGGCACCGGGATTACCCAAGACACGCTCGGGCAAAATCATGCGCCGGATACTGCGCAAGATTGCAGCCAACGAACTAGACAACCTCGGTGACACCTCAACACTTGCCGACCCTTCGGTTGTCGATCAATTAATCGACAACCGCTTAAATCGCTGAGTAAAGCCCAATAGTCACTGCGCGGCGATTAGCCGCGCAGTGACAACAACTAACAAATAAACTCTTCTTCATTCATGTCCATCAGTCCAGCGGCGCCAGCGAGCATCGCGGCTTTATGCGTAGCAGTTCTGGGGAGCAAGCGCTGAAAGTAAAACCGTGCCGTTTTTAGCTTGCCACGATACAGCGGGTCATCAATGCCCGAATCCAGCTTTTGCTGCGCGATTTCAGCCATCTGCGCCCAGAGGTAGGCAAAAACCACATAGCCCGAATACATCAGATAGTCGACTGAGGCTGCGCCCACTTCATCGGCATCTGCCATCGCCTTTTCGCCAACGGCCATGGTCACTTCGCCCCATTCTTTATTCAACACAGCTAATGGCGCTATAAACTCGGCAAGTTGCGCATTGTCTTTATTTGCTTGGCAGTACTTGTGGACAATCTTAGTGAAATTACTAAGAACGGCGCCACCACTGCCCAGCACCTTGCGACCGATTAGGTCGAGGGCCTGAATCCCAGTAGTTCCTTCATATACCGTAGAAATGCGATTATCCCGCGCGATTCGCTCCATACCGTTATCACTAATATAACCGTGACCACCAAACACCTGTACCCCGAGATAAGTAACTTCTTGGGCCGTTTCAGTACAGAACGCCTTGGCGATGGGCGTCAATAACTCGAGTAATTGCACGGCTTCCGCTTGCTCGATTTCGCCGCCAAACTGACTCAAATCGACTTGCTGCGCAAGCCAGTAAATCAAGGCCCGCTGTCCCTCAATGAAGGCTTTTTGCGTTAGCAGCATACGGCGCACATCCGGATGAACCAAAATAGGATCAGCGGGGCCATCCGGGTTTTTCGGCCCAGTTAAGGACCGCATTTGTAAACGCTCGCGGGCGTAGCCAACTGCGCCCTGATAAGCCATTTCGCCCATAGCGAGGCCCTGCAGTGCGGTGCCGAGGCGGGCCGCATTCATTAGCTTAAACATGATTTCTAAACCACGATTTTCTTCGCCCAACAGCACCGCGCGGGCGCCATCGTAATTCATCACGCATGTGGCCGAGGCCTTCAACCCCATCTTCTTTTCTATGGCGCCACAGTGAATATTATTAAAATCGCCCGCTGAACCGTCTTCATTTACCCAATACTTAGGCGCGATAAAAAGGGAGATCCCTTTTGTACCCGCTGGCGCACCCTCCACCCTCGCCAAAATGGCGTGAATGATATTATCGGTCATGTCCTGCTCACCGCCGGAGATGAAAATTTTGCTGCCCTGTAAGGTGTACGTACCGTCGGCATTTTTAATGGCTTTGGTCCGCAGCAAGCCTACATCAGAGCCGCAGTGAGCCTCGGTCAGGCACATGGTGCCCGCCCACTCGCCACTTAGTAGCTTAGGCAAATAACGCTGTTTTTGCGCCTCAGTACCACCGTTAATTAGGCAGGTCACTGGCGCGAGCGCCAATCCGCCATACATGCTGAACGCCCAACTAGGCGCGCCCACCATTTCGCCAATGACTGAGCCTAAAGACGAAGGCAAACCCTGCCCACCCTCGGCAACCGGAATGCCCAAAGTCTGCCAGCCGCCCTCGCCCCACTGACGAAAAGCCTCTTTAAACCCGTCTGGTGTTGTCACCTGACCATTTGCAAACGTACAGCCTTGCTCATCACCATTCGCCGCAATGGGGTTCACGACGTTTTCGGCAAACTTAGCGCCCTCACCAATGATGGCATCCATCAAATCGGCACCGAGTTCCTCACAACCTTTCAGGCTCGCGTAGTGTTGCTCGCAGTGTAAAAAGTCCTTTAAGACAAAATCAATATCGCGCAGGGGGGCTTTGTAGTCGGCCATCACGAACCTCAGATACAGTGTTCAAATAAAATTCAGAACACCATAGCAGTTTATGGCTCCGGCTTTAGTGACATCACAGGTCAATAGACATGCAGATCATTCACCGCCAAAAATTATGGCCGCGAGGCAAGCCAGCAATAGGCATAGGGCGGCAAGACGATATCACCCGCCTCGGGGTGAATATCAGTGTCACTGAGCAATTCGCGCCAGTGCTTATCGGCATCTAAGTTCAAACTACTCATCGCCAGCGTTTGGGCGCAGGCGCTAATATTATAGATGGCCAACAAGCTTTGTCCGGCGCTACCCTCGGTGTGACACTCTCGGCGCAAACCAAATACGTGATCGCCCAAATGCAAAGGATACTGCGCGGCGTTGGGGTGGAAAGCAGGCTGCTTAGCCCGCAACTTAATTAGCTCTTTAAGCACGGCAAATATCCGCGCATGATGACTCGTTGTGGCGAGCTGCTCTTCTAAGTTATCTGCCGACCACTGATGACGATTAATCGCGCGGTTATGACTGGTATGCAAAACGCGATTCTCATCGTTTTCAGTCGCTAACAGGCTGTGGATATAGAACGCCGGTACGCCCTGTACCGCCAGCATTAGTGCATGGGCGCAAATAAAGCGCTGCTCTTGGTAACCATCCTCGCCATCGCCCCCGTGACTGCCATCGAGGCGACGACGCATAGCATCGAACAAACTGATGTTGATTTCATAAGGACGGTTTTCACCATTGGCCAGGGCCCGCCACGACACCCGGCCGCCACTTTTTTGCATTACGCCCACCAGCGCTTTAATTTCCTCGTCGTCGAGCAAACCTTCCGCTGGCCGCAAGCCGATGCCATCGTGGGAGGCAATAAAATTAAAATACGTGGTGCCGTCTTGGGCCGCAGGCATGCCCATCATCCACGTTTTTAAGGCGCGGCTACTGCCCGTGACCAAGGTGTTAATTAATAGCGGCGGCAGCGAAAAGTTGTAAACCATATGGGCTTCATTGGCATTGCCGAAATAGGCCAGATTCTCGCGCAGGGGAATATTGGTTTCGGTGATGATAATCGCGTCGGGGACGGCGTGTTCAATTAAACTGCGCAGCAGGCGCACGGCCTCGTGGGTCTGCTCCAAATTCAAACTACTGGTACCGGGGATTTTCCACAAAAACGCCACTGCGTCGAGGCGGAAAATTTTAACGCCCATATCGAGGTAATAACGGATAATTTTAATAAATTCCAGCAGAACCTTGGGGTTTTCAAAGTTAAGGTCGACTTGATCGTGGCTAAAAGTACACCAAACATGCCGTTTGCCGTCGAGGGTTTGCACCTCGCTCAACAAGGGGCTGGTGCGGGGCCGCACCACGGCACTTAAATCGACGCTGGGATCGACCTCCACAAAATAATCTTGGCCGGGGTCGCGGCGCTGCTTAAAATTCTCAAACCACAGACTGCGGCTAGAGCAATGATTTATGACCAAATCTGCCATTAAATCAAAATCGCGGGCAATCGCACTCACGTCCTGCCAATCACCCAAAGAAGGATTAACCTCCACATAGTTGATCACCGAAAAACCATCGTCGGAGCTATAGGGGTAAAAGGGCAGAATATGGACGCCGCTAACCACGCCGCGCAACTCCCGCCGCAGAAAGTCATGCAAAGTATGCAGCGGCCACTCACCGTCGCGCAGAATCGAGTCGCCATAAGTAATGACTAAGGCGTCACTTTCGTCCCAGTGGTTTTTATGAGCCTCGGGCATAAAACAGCGCTGATCTAAGGCCATTGCCGCAATCATTTCCTCAATGAGGCCCGCATTACCGAGCTGCGGATACAAAACCTCCAAATGGGCGGCAAGTCGATTGCGCAAATGTTGCGCGGGGCTTAATTCCGTCATTACGATGCGAATTCCTCGTTGTCAGCCTCCACTGCGGCCAGCATGTCGGCCAACAAGGTCGGCTCGGCGCTGCCTACCCTATTCCAGCTCGGTATAAACGGTGTTTCCATGGGATTTTCCAGAAACATATTGCCCGCCTTTACAATATTTTGAGCAAACAACTCAACCGCCTGCTCTTCCCGATGAAGGTCCAAATCAAGACCATTCATCACCGCGTCGGCGCGATAGCTGTCGACAAAATCTAGGGCAACTCGGTAATAGGTTGCCTTGATGGTGCGGAAGGTTTCGCTATTAAACACCACGCCATTAGTGGCCAGTTTGCGGAAAATCGCCTTGGATATATCAATCGACATTTTTGACAAACCACTGCTGTCATCCGCTGCAGACAGGGATTGGTGCTTATGATCGTAAACATCGGCAATATCGACCTGGCACAGACGGTTAGTGGAGTAATTGCGGTACATCTCCGAAAGCACGCCAATCTCTAGGCCCCAGTCGCTGGGAATACGCAGATCGTTTAACACATCCATGCGCATCGAAAATTCACCCGACAGCGGGTAACGATAACTGTCTAAATACTCGAGATAATCCGAGCCACCAAGAATTTTCTTTAAGGAGCGAATCAGCGGCGTGACCAACAAGCGGCTCACCCGGCCATTGATTTTGCCGTCGGCAACCCGCGCGTAATAGCCCTTACAAAACTCATAGTTAAAGGCCGGATTAGCCACGGGATAAAACAATTGCGCAAGCAGTCGACGGTCGTAGGTCAGAATATCGCAGTCGTGCAGAGCGATTGCCTCGGCGCGACCCGAGGCCTGAATAAAGCCAAGGCAATACCACACATTGCGGCCCTTGCCCGGCTCTTCCGGAGAAAGACCACGCTTTTGCAGCCGAGCATCAATTGCCCGCAGCCGCGGGCCATCATTCCACAGCACGCGATGACGCTGGGGTAGCCGACTAAAGAATTTTAAGGCGTAGCGATACTGAGCCTCATCGGCCTGATCCAAACCAATAATAATTTCATCGATATAATCGACCTTGGCAATTTCATCAATGATCGCGGCCAGCGCTGGGCCTTCTAGCTCTGAAAACAGCGAGGGCAGCATCAGGGCCATTGGCCGTTGCTTGGAGAATTGTTTCAGTTCAGCCTCAATGTCACTCACCGGCCGATCAATCAAATTGTGTAAGGTGGTAATGATGCCGTTCTGGTAAAAATCGCCCATATTATTGCCTATATTATTTTAAAAACGTCAGAGTGCTAACGCGATTTAATCGCCCGCACCAAATATGTCTATTAAGGCCTCGTTCCAACCGACTGGGCCAAAACCTTCAGTAATACGTAACTCTCCCTGTGGCGCCGTAATCTGCGGCGGTAAATGATGTGGCGAGCGCACCACCACAGCAATATCTGCTCGCTCCAGCATGGCGACATCGTTACCGCTGTCACCCAGCGCGATCAGCTGCGGCGCAGGCCCTATTGGGTATAAGCAAGAAGCCAGCCACGCCATCGCCCGGCCCTTATCTGCAGTGCCCATAATATGGATAAAACGGCCACCTTTTAGGGCCTGCAAGCCTTCTGCGGCAAGCAGGCCAGCAAACTCCTGCCAGCGCTCATCTGTGTCTTCCCAACAAATAGGCTCCGAGTACTCACGCTGCAGTGCTAATTCGGCCTCTCCCAAACTGAGCCCTGCTATATTGCACAAAGTTGGTGCATCAAAATCCGCAAAGCCAGAAAACTGATAGCCGCCCTGCGCTCGCCAAGTACGCAATAGTGTTAGGACCTCGTCGCGGCGTGGCGCAAATTCCTTTACCCGCTGGCCATTTACTGTGCTCAAATCAACATCGGCCAGCAAATCACAGCCGGCGGGCACCACCACGGCAGCGCCATTTTCAATAATAAAGGGGTAGGGATTTTTTAGCTGGGCGGCCAACTTATGGAGCTCGGCCTGGGTCTTGCTGGTATTGAGTACCCACACCACCCCGAGGTCGGCTAAGCGAGCAAGTGCTTGGGTCGCTGCACTGAAGGAGTAATTATCATGATCCAGCAGCGTGCCATCTAAATCGGTAAAAACCAGGCTCTGACGAGCATGGTCATTGCCGCGTTGTAGGTAACCTACCGCACTAATCCGCCGATCTGCGGCCATCGTCATCACACAATCCGCTTGGAAGGGAAGGTATTGTAGACACTGGCGAGTAATCCGCTCGTAGTGCTGAATAAAGCGCTCAATGGCCACCGCATCCATTAACGCTGGTGCGGCAGCCACATCCAGCGTCGCCGCCAGCTTTTGCTCCTGCTCAAGCCGCCAGCCCTGCACGCAGTCAAAGCTGGGCGCCGCCAGCATCAATAAATAATCTATTTTTGCAAAAAGACGACGATATTCCCCAGCAAGCGCGGCATTTACATAGGCCCGCCAAACGCCGTCGGGGTCTTCTTCCGCTTCAAGTGCGTTCACTGGTGTGGCCAAAGCAGGTTCCTCGCAAGGCGCCGCTCCCAAACACCAACCCTCAAAGATAATGAGGTCAACCGGACCGGAAATGCGCGGCCACGCGATGCGCTGGGCCCGATCGTCACAGGCCTTGTCAAACCGCGGTAAATCCACGCTCTGCCCCGACTTTAAGGTCAATAAGGCCGCCAAGGTTTGCTCGGCAAGCGGCACGTCATGGCTGCCCGGCACACCGCGCGTTAGAAGCAAGGGGTGCACTTTCGCCGCCAAATCTTGGCGCTCAGCGCGGCGTAAATAGAAGTCGTCTATCGACACCACCGCCACTGTCATGCCGTGTTCGCGCTGCAGATACCATTGAAAAAAAGCGGCCAAGGTCGATTTGCCACTGCCCTGGGCGCCGTGAATGCCCAATACACGCAAGTCACCCGCGCGAATCCGCGGTAATACCTCGTTAATGAAAGGGATAAAATAAGCCTGTATCTGCTGGCGATATTGCTCCGGCAAACGTTCTTGCAATAAAAACTCAGTCAAGTCGGCGCGCATGTCCGGCAAATAAGCCTCCTAAAGCTGGCGATGCTTAGATCAGAATGAATCGAACACATCGTTTAGGTATAGCACAGCCCGATGCCAGTCCATACCAAACATATCAATATTCATTAAGCAGGTTTCTTGCCAATAGGCGCTAAGTTTTAGGTTTGAGCAAAAGAGGAACGATAAAGCAGAATTACAGGCAAAAAAAAGAGGCCAATTGGCCTCTTTTAAAACTCTTAGGTAATCAGTGCTGATGACCACCGGCGCCGTGGACATGGCCATGGCTGAGTTCTTCTTCACTGGCAACACGAACTTCTTCAATGCTGACGTCAAACTGCAATACCTGACCCGCTAAAGGGTGGTTGGCATCAACAGTAACAGACTCGTCGTCAACCGCTTTAACAACAACGGTTTGCACTTGACCCTGCGCGCCGGACGCCTGGAACTGCATGCCGACTTCGATTTGATCGACGCCTTGGAATGCTTCACGAGGTACCGCTTGGATCAATTCAGGGTTCAGTTCACCGTAGCCATCTTCTGGCTGAACAGTCACTTTCATCGCGTCGCCGGTAGTTTTGCCGGTCAGCTCACGCTCTAAACCTGGGATAATACCGCCGTGACCATGCAGATAGGCCAGTGGCTCTTGACCTTTAGACGTGTCAATCTCAGCACCAGCTTCGTCGGTCAGGGTGTAGTGAAAAGCCACTACGCAATCGTTAGCAATAATCATGGGAGCCTCCCGTTAAAATAAGCCGACAAGCATGACAGTTTTGACCGGCAAGGTCACGCCACCGGGCCAATTTATTGCTTATTTGCCGAGATTCGACGATCAGCGGCCAATATTGCGGAAGTTGTCACACCCCCGCCAAACTCAGGCGCGACCGGAAATTTCCTCGCCCACCTCAACAATACGACGCCGCAGCCAAATATGACCCGGGTCATGCTGTAACAGGGGGCTCCACGCGAGCTTAAGCTCAATAGGTATTATCATAAACGGCGGTTTGCGCACGGCTAAACGCGGGTCATCCACGTACAAATTAGCTACCTGAGTCGGCAGGGTAGCAATTAAATCAGGGTGTTTCGCCAGTAATGCCGCCACCTGATAGTGACGGGTAAACACGCGGATTTGCCGCTCGTGCCCACACTCGGCCAAGGCCTCGTCGACCCAGCCTAAGCGCTGACTGTCGCGCTGACTCATACCGCGCCCAACCCCCATACCGGTCTTGCTAACCCAGATATGGGGCGCCGCTAAAAAGGCATCCATATCGAAATTACCCAAGGCTGAGTTGCCACTGCTCATCAGACAGGAAAAGCTATCTCGCCACACCGTGGCCTGATGAAAAGACTGAGGCAGACGATCAAAGCGATTGATTGCCATGTCGATCTTGCCTTGTTCCAAGTCCTGAAAAGTCACGTCGCTCGGAGTCAAAATATCTAAAGTGATATTCGGCGCTTCGTCGCGGAGTTTAAATAGCAGCGGCATCAATAGCGTAGACTCCGCATAGTCGCTGGCCATAATCCGAAACACCCGGCTACTCTTAGTGACCTCAAAATCCGAGACCGGCAATACCGCCTGCTCCACTGCCGATAAAATAGTCCGCACCTGGGGCTGCAACTCCAAGGCACGCTCCGTCGGCGTCATGCCCTCGCTGGTACGCACCAGCAGCGGATCATTAAACAAATCCCGCAGACGGCGCAGACCATTACTCAATGCTGGCTGGGTAATGCCTAACTGCTCCGCGGCACGGGTAACATTCTTCTCTCGCAACAGCACGTCGAGATAGACCAGCAGGTTTAGATCGATTCGCGATAGATTCATACTAAGAATAACTCCGCAGGGCTTTATAGTTTGGCGTGATTATGGGCGTTTTTTGAGCGCTCTGCCAGCAGAGACGCGGGAGACGCTTTACGGGAGACGGTAAACGCTTTTGCTTTTGCTTTTGCATCTCCCGTTTTCCGTCAAGCATCTCCCAGAATAAAAAAGGCCCGGATAAATCCGGGCCAAGCCTCACTGACAGGAAAGGAATCGTTTAAAAACTTAAGCCTTAGCTTGAGCTTTGTATTCAATACGACGGCGATGCAGAACTGGCTCGGTGTAGCCGCTAGGCTGTTCGCAGCCCTTAAAGACCAGTTCACAGGCAGCCTGGAAGGCCACGCTGTCGTCGAAGTTAGGCGCCATTGGCGTGTAGCTCGGGTCGTCGGCATTCTGCCTATCAACTACTGCCGCCATACGCTTAATGGTTTCCATCACTTGCGCCTCAGTACAAACGCCGTGATGTAACCAGTTGGCGATGTGCTGACTAGAGATACGCAGGGTCGCGCGGTCTTCCATCAGGCCAACGTCGTTAATATCAGGAACTTTAGAGCAGCCCACACCGGCATCGATCCAGCGCACTACATAGCCAAGCATGCCCTGGGCGTTGTTATCCAACTCTTGCTGGATTTCTTCGGCGCTCCAATTGGGTTTCTGCGCAACCGGAATACTTAAAATATCGTCCAATGCAGCGCGCTGGCGGCTGGCCAACTGAGCTTGCACCGACTTCACGTTGACTTGGTGATAGTGCATAACGTGCAAGGTTGCGGCAGTAGGCGATGGCACCCAAGCGCAGTTAGCGCCAGCCTGTGGATGAGCAATCTTTGCCTCCATCATCGCGGCCATTTCGTCGGGCATGGCCCACATGCCTTTACCGATTTGCGCGCGGCCGCTTAAGCCACAAGCCAAGCCAATATCAACGTTCCAGTCTTCGTAGGCGTTAATCCACGCCTGCTTTTTCATGTCGGCTTTGCGTACAAATGGGCCAGCTTCCATACTCGTGTGAATTTCGTCACCGGTGCGATCTAAGAAGCCAGTATTGATAAAGATAACCCGCTCTGGCACCGCAGCAATACAGGCTTTGAGGTTAACGGTAGTGCGGCGCTCCTCGTCCATGATGCCGATTTTCAAGGTGTTACGCGGCAGACCAAAGGCATCTTCAACCCGTGAGAAAAGCTCACCCGCAAAGGCCACTTCTTCAGGGCCATGCATTTTGGGCTTAACAATGTAAACACTGCCCGTGCGGGAGTTGCGCAAGGCGCCCGTCTGCTTAAGATCGTGCATCGCCGCCAATACGGTGACCATGGCGTCCATAATGCCTTCTGGCACTTCGTAGCCTTCGGCATCAATAATCGCTTCGTTGGTCATCAGGTGACCTACGTTACGAACGAGTAGCAGGCTGCGACCATGCAATACTTTTTCGCTACCGTCGGCAGCTGTAAAGACGCGGTCACCAACTAGGGTACGAAGCGATTCTTTACCACCTTTAACAAGCTTCTCTTGAAGGTCGCCCTTCATTAAACCCAGCCAGTTCCGGTAGACCTGAACTTTGTCGTCAGCATCAACCGCGGCAACCGAGTCTTCACAGTCTTGAATAGTGGTCAGTGCCGACTCCAGCACCAAATCTTTAACTCGCGCCGGATCATCCTTGCCAATAGGATGCTGGTCGTCTATTTGAATATCGATGTGCAAACCATTATTTACTAGCAAAATATTGCTAGGGCTGGCGGCATCACCCAGAAAACCGACAAACTGCTCAGGCTGCTGCAACTCGGTAATAGAGCCGTCTGCCAAGCTAACCGCCAAGCTGCCATTAACAACACGATACAGCGTGGAATCGGCATGACTACCACTAGCCAAAGGCGCACTGCTGTCCAAAAATTGACGAGCGTAAGCGATAACTTTGGCGCCGCGCACAGGGTTATAGCCCTTACCTTTGTCAGCACCATCGGCCTCAGAAATAACATTGGTGCCATATAGTGCATCATATAAGCTACCCCAACGCGCATTCGCAGCGTTCAGGGCGTAGCGAGCATTCATTACTGGCACAACAAGCTGGGGACCGGCCAGATTGGCGATTTCCTCGTCAACATTCACGGTGCTAACCGCAAAATCAGCAGGTTCAGGAAGCAGGTAATTAATTTCGGTCAAAAAGGCTTTATACTTTGCTGCGTCGAACTGACCGCGATTAGCGCGATGCCAGTCGTCAATTTGCGCCTGGATCTGCTCGCGCTTAGCCAGTAAAGCGCGATTTTTAGGGGCGAGATCTTTAATCACTGCCGCCATCGCTTCCCAAAATTGATCTGGGCTAATACCGGTACCAGGAGCGACCTCCTCGTTGACCAAGCGATAAAGTACATCGGCAATCTGTAAGCCTGCGTGCTGCACCCTAGAATTGGCCTGCGAAGACATAATCACTCCTTAATAAATTAATACTTTGTGTTTAATAATTAACTGCGTGCGACATAACTCAAATGTAGACCAACATCCTAGCATCTGAGGATAATTCTGCAAATTTATCCATATTATCTTTACTATTCTTTTTATGAATGAATAATTTATATTGAGCAGCTATAATGGTGGAATTCGGCGCATTCCCAAAACCCCTTCTATTATTGTGTAGCTATATAGCGCTTCAATGGCGATCAAGCAAACATTATTCATTCAATAAATAACCGACATAATATCTATAAATTAGAAAAATTTAACAGTCACGCGTAAACTAGCCAGCGTTAACCACCCAAACGCACAAAATAGGGACCACATATGTCAACTCTACAAGCAGACATCCAGGCAGTTGCCTCACTTAAGGAACAAGCTGGCCACAGCTGGGACGGAATCAACCCCGAGTATGTCGCACGCATGCGCGCCCAGAACAAATTCAAAACCGGTCTAGACATTGCCAAATACACTGCCGACATCATGCGTGCAGACATGGCCGCGTTTGACAAAGACAAAACCAAATACACTCAGTCTCTGGGTTGCTGGCATGGTTTTATTGGTCAGCAGAAGATGATTTCTATTAAGAAACACTTCAACGGTAAAACTGATCGCCGCTACTTGTACCTGTCTGGCTGGATGGTTGCCGCTCTGCGCTCTTCCTTTGGTCCCCTGCCTGACCAATCAATGCATGAAAAAACCGTTGTTGCCGACCTAGTACGCGAGCTCTACACCTTCCTGCGTCAAGCCGATGCACGTGAGCTGGGCGGTTTGTTCCGCGCTCTGGATGCTGCTCGCGAAGCTGGCGATAGCGCTGAAGAAGCTAAGATCCAAGATCAAATCGACAACCATGTTACTCACGTAGTACCTATTGTTGCAGACATCGACGCTGGTTTCGGTAACGCTGAAGCGACTTACCTGATGGCCAAGCAAATGATCGAAGCTGGCGCTTGCTGCCTGCAGATCGAAAACCAAGTTGCTGACGAAAAGCAGTGCGGCCACCAAGACGGCAAAGTAACCGTACCCCACGCCGACTTCCACAATAAGCTGCGCGCATTGCGTTACGCTTTCTTAGAGCTGGGTGTCGACAACGGCGTTATCGTTGCACGTACTGACTCTGAAGGTGCTGGCCTGACCAAAGAAATCGCCGTTGTTAAAGAGCCCGGCGATCAGGGCGACATTTACAACTCTTTCTTAGACGTTGAAGAAATCAACGTAGCTGACATGGCTGAAGGCGACGTTTGCTTCAACCGTAACGGCAAGCTGGTTCGTCCCAAGCGTCTGCCTTCGGGCCTGTACCAGTTCCGCGAAGGCACTGGTCACGAGCGTTGCGTATTTGACTGTATCGAAGCTATCAATGCTGGCGCCGACCTGCTTTGGATCGAAACAGCCGTTCCAACCGTTCACGAAATTAAAGGCATGATGGACGAAGTTCGTAAAGTTCACCCAGATGCGAAGTTGGTTTACAACAACTCTCCTTCTTTCAACTGGACACTGAACTTCCGCCAGCAGACTTTCGATACTTGGACTGCTGAAGGTAAAGACGTATCTGCCTATGATCGTGCAAACCTGATGTCAGCTGAATACGACGAAACTGAATTGGCTGCCGTTGCTGATGAACGTATCAAGACTTTCCAGGCAGACACTGCCCGTGAAGCGAACGTATTCCACCACCTGATCACTCTGCCGACTTACCACACTGCAGCGCTGTCTACTGACAACCTCGCAAAAGAGTACTTCGGTGAGCAGGGCATGCTGGGTTATGTTGCTGGCGTACAGCGCAAAGAAATCCGTCAGGGTATCGCCTGTGTTAAGCACCAAAACATGTCTGGTTCAGACATGGGTGACGACCACAAAGAATACTACGCTGGCGAGCTTGCACTGAAAGCAGGCGGCGCGAAAAACACTTCTAACCAGTTCAACTAAGTTGAATTAAGGTGTAAGTGACGTGCCCTGGCGATTGCATACGCATCACCAGGGCACAGATCAGCGCAGTAGAAAAAGGCGACCCTTGCAAAAGGTGTCGCCTTTTTTATGAATAGAATATGATGGTTTCCCGCTATAGCGGCAAAGACAGCGAGTTGCTTTTCTTTCAGCATTTCAGCTCTTTGCCAACTAAAACTGACTAAGTGACTTCCAATATGACTAATACACCTACTTTTCTTAAAGACGCTAACAATGTATTGCGCGACCAAGGATTTGCTACGAGTAACGTCTGGTATCACGGCACTTCGTCGGCGCTAGTCGACTCAATCAAAACCCAGGGCCTGAAGCGCTCCGGTGACAAAGTACTCAAAAACGCCGCAAAGCAAACCATGGCAACCATCGGCAATAGTTATACCGAATCGATTGAGCCGGTTTTTTTAACTCAAAGCAAAGAGCTGGCTTTTTATTGGGCGCAGCAAACCGTGAGGAACCGCAGTGTGCGTGTTGAAGGCAATGAGCACCCTGTTGTGTTTGCCGTAAGCCTTCCGGAAGACCTCAACACCAAAGTAAAGCCCGATGTCGGTGCCGCGAGCTTGCTGCTACTCAAAGAAGGCGAAGACTTTATGGCGTATTTGGCAGGAATTTATCAGGAAAATGGCTTCGGCATACCCGATATCGATCTAATGAAAGCCGATCGCCTGGAGTACTTAACCGTACTGGGCATGGCCTATATCAATAGCGATATAAGCGCCAATTACCTAGAACTTGTTAGCGAATAAGTAAAACCGTTTTACCCAATACGTGACGGGAGACGGGAGGCGCGAAAAAAGGCATAGTGGTTTTACCCCTTCCATTACTCGCCCACCACCAACCACTGCAGGAGTTACTATGAATACGATATCCACCCCCGATCTCTGCGATGAACATGGCGATAACGTGCGCGTACTAGAGGTGAACTTCCGCCACTATGGCGGTAAGCAGCATTTCTGGGGCGAAATTGTCACCATTAAATGCTTTGAAGACAACTCCAAAGTTGCCGAAATGGTTAAAACACCGGGCAATAATCGCGTGCTCGTTGTCGATGGCGGCGCCTCACCGCGACGCTCACTACTCGGCGACAACCTTGCTCGCGCTGCAGCTGATAACGGCTGGCGCGGTATTGTAATCTACGGTTATCTGCGCGACGTGGAAGAGCTGGCCAACATGCCCATTGGCATCATGGCGCTGGGCAGCGTACCCCGCAAAACTGAAAAGCTGGGCGACGGCCGTTGCAATATTGCACTGGAATTTGGCGGTACTACACTATACCCAGGCGAGCACCTATACGCCGACCTAAGCGGCGCAATCATTTCAAAGCAGCCACTGACAGACACGCTGTAATCTACTAGGCTGTGGCAATCAAATAAAAGGATAAAATAATGAAACTAGGACTATTACTGGGCTACTCCGGCGCAAAACTCTCTATTCCCATGGATACGGTTAAGCACGCCGAAACACTGGGTTTTGATTCGGTGTGGACAGCCGAAGCCTACGGCTCTGACGCCGTTACTCCGGCCGCGTGGATTTTAGCCCAGACTAGCAAAATTAAAGTCGGCACCGCCATTATGCAAATGCCGGCGCGCACCCCGGCCATGTGCGCCATGACCGCCATGAGCTTAGACCAACTCTCTGGCGGCCGTTTTATAGTTGGCCTCGGTGCATCAGGCCCCCAGGTAGTCGAAGGCTGGCACGGCGTGCCCTACGGCAAGCCGGTGACCCGCACCCGTGAGTACATTAAAATTATGAAGGAGATTTTTGAGCGCAAGGGGCCAGTTACCTTCGACGGTAAGATGTATCAAATGCCCTATAGTGGCCCCGGCGCTACTGGTCTTGGCAAGCCCCTAAAATCCATACTTCACGGCGACCCAAGCATCCCGATCTACACCGCCTCAATTACCCCCGCTGGCGTGAGCGCCTCCGCTGAAGTCGCCGACGGCGTATTCCCCGTGTGGATGAGCCCAGAAAAATACGCTGTACTAGAACCCAGCATCGAAAAAGGCCTCGAAAAAAGCGGGCGCAAAAAAGCCGACTTTAATGTTGCACCCTTTGTTGGCGTCATTATGGGCGACGACCTCGACGGCTGCCGTGTATTTATTAAAGACTTCCTCGCACTTTACATTGGCGGCATGGGTGCCAAGGGTAAAAACTTTTACACCGATTACGCAACGCGCATGGGCTATGGCGATGCCGCTGAGAAAATCCAGGATCTTTATTTAGCGGGCAAAAAAGAAGAGGCTCGCGCCGCCGTACCCGACGCTCTAGTCGACGAAGTCGCGCTCGTTGGCCCTGAAGCGAGAATTCGTGAACGCGCCAAAGACTGGAACGCCGCGTCCAGCCGAGGCGAGGTTGATACCATGCTACTAAATTGTCAGCAGCCAGAAGCCATGGAAATTTTGGCGGATTGCTTCCTTTAGCGGGAGACGCTTGATGGGAGACGGAAGACACTAGGGCATTCGCTACGCTCATGTCGGATGTCGGATGTCGGAAAATATCAGCTCACGCACATAGCACGATTAAGCGTTGCTGTTGATTTTTCGCCAGACGCCTGAGCTCCGACTTGGTTTTAGCGTCTTCCGTCCAGCATTCTGCCAAACTAGGCTTACCAGCAAACAGAACTAAACTCAGGAACCACACGCATGACCGCAGTTACCCGTCGCCTAGCCATGGCTATTCTCAATGGTTTCGATGCTTTTTTTGCCGAGTACAAAAACATCACCCTCGGCGCGCAAGCGCGTTTTGAAGGGGCCGACTGGCACGGTGCACAAAAAGCCATGCGTGATCGTTTAGATTTATGGAAGCAAAAGCGCAGAATCGTTGCCGAAGCTGCATATACCATTACTGGCGGCAGTGTTGAAGATCGGGACAACTGGGAAATTGCCAAGCAGGAATACGCAGAGCTTATACAAAATCACGACAATTTTGAAATTGCGCAATCGTTTTTCAATTCGATTTATTGTTACATATTCAAGCATGAAAAAATCCGCGATGTGCACACCTTTGCCCTGACCTCAGTCGAACACTGCGCCCCAGTCTCAAGTGAGTCCATACTGCGCCGCTACCGCTTTGACGGTGACAATGCCGTCGATATCACCAAATCAATGCTCATTGACTGCGAGTTCAACATCCCCTGGGAAGATCTCGACCGCGACGTGGGCTTTATCATGAACGTCGTTAACCGCGAACTTATTCCCAAAATTCGAGATCGCAGCAAAGACATTTATGTCGAAACACTAGAGTCGTTATTTTTCCGCAACAAAGCCGCTTATTTGGTCGGCCGCATTGTCAGCGGCGACTTCACCATGCCCTTTGTACTGCCTATTTTACACAGCGAAAACAATTCCATATTCGTTGACACCGTACTCTCTGATCCCGATGACATCTCAATCTTATTCAGCTTTAGCCGAAGCTATTTTATGGTCGACACCTCGGTGCCATCAGAGTACATCGCCTTCTTACATCGGCTAATGCCCCACAAAGAGATCTTTGAGCTGTATATTGCCATCGGCATGCCCAAGCACGGTAAAACCGAGTTTTATCGCTTTGCGGTGAATGAAACTGCCAATAGCGAATCGCCGTATATCATTGCACCGGGCATTAAAGGCATGGTCATGCTGGTATTTACCCGCCCGGACTTTGGCTATGTGTACAAAGTAATTAAAGATCGCTTTACACCGCCCAAAGACATGAGCCAAGAGCATGTTCGCAAATGCTACAGTTTGGTAAAACGCTGGGATCGCGGCGGGCGCATGGCAGACACACAAGAATTCAATAATCTTGCTTTTGATCGCCGCCGCTTTTCCGACGAGCTTATTGCCGAATTAGAAAAAGAGGCGCCCTCAAAAGTTAGCGTTAGCGGCAATGCGCTGCTTCTAAAGCACGTATACATCGAACGTAAAATGATTCCCCTCAATCTTTACCTCAAAGACTGCAATGAGCAACAGCTCGACAGCGTGATGGGCGAATACGGCAATGCCATAAAGCAATTGGCAGCGGGCAATATCTTCCCCGGCGATATGTTACTCAAAAACTTTGGCGTTACCCGTCACGGCCGCGTGGTGTTTTACGACTACGATGAAATTTGTCCACTGACCGACTGCAACTTCCGCTCACTGCCCGAGCCGAAAAACGACGAGCAAGCCATGGCCAGCCAGCCTTGGTACGAGGTCAAACCGGAAGATGTATTCCCCGAGGAATTCCGTTTATTTTTCTCTGGTAACCAGCGCGCCAAAAAGGTGTTTGATTCATTGCACAGTGACCTCTACGACCCAGCCTACTGGCGTGGCCTGCAGGAAACCATACGCAATGGTTACGTCGCCGACGTATTCCCCTATCGGAAAAAGCAGCGTTTCCAACAACGACCACATTAAAGCAATACCACCGACAACTAGGAGTTTGACACCACCTAGCAACCCTATAGAGTAGTGCGGCTATTGTATTTAGTTAGACAAGCGTAGAATTTAGAGCGCAGAGGATAAACCCATGAACAATAAAATGCTCGCCATAATAACTGTCCTTACCTTAGCCGCCTGCGGCGGCGGCAACTCCAGCAACCGTGCAAGCGGCACAGCGGTAGACAAGGCAACTGTCCAAGTAATATCGAATCGACCAGATCTTGTTTCAGCAGGCGATGTACTCGTTGAGGTGGTGTTAGCTAGCGCTGACGCAAGCGATGAGCTTGTACTGCTCCGTAACAACACCGACGTAACCAGCGTCCTGCAAAGCACGCCAGATAATCCCTTGCGCCTTTTAGGCGTGGTCGAGGGTTTAAGTGTGGGTGAAAATACCATCAGCGCCAATATCGGTAACAGCATCACCGTGGTGAACCACCCCTCGGGAGGCCCAGTGTTTACCGGACCGCACATCCAACCTTGGGAATGCCAAGAGGGTGCAACCGACGAGGATTGCAACCAAGCGGCAACATATCAATGGCTTTATAAGTCGACCAATCCATTGCTCGCGGGCTTACAGCCATATGATCCTGAGAGCCCACCAACCGATGTAGCTACCACCACGACCGATAACGGTGAAACCTTACCGTTTATAGTACGCCAGGAAATCGGTTATCAGGCGCGGGACCAATACACCATCTTTACCCTACACAAAGCCGATGAAAGCTGGACACCAATACAACCCCAGTCACAGTGGAATCGCCGCCTACTCGTAACCCACGGCGGCAATTGCCGTGGTGACCACGACACCAGTTCCGCGCGCACCGACGACTACGCGGGCACCATTCCCGGTAACCCAGCAATTGAACAGTCCTATATCACCGCGCTGAGCCTGGGCTGGTCAGTATTGTCCACCGCCCAACTAAACCTAGGTCACAACTGTAATTTGAGCTATCAGGCCGAATCGCTAATGATGGCCAAAGAGCGCTTTGTCGAACAATACGGTGAACTGCGCTACACCGTGGGCACGGGCTGCTCCGGCGGCGCAATTACCCAGAATATGATTGCCAACGCCTACCCCGGTTTGTACCAAGGCTTATTGACTACCTGCACCTACCCCGACGTTATGAGTACCGCAACTCAGTTTGCTGACTACCACATTTTACTGAAGTACTTCGGCCTCAAGGCCGAAAATCCGGTGGCGCCAACCACCCGCGACGGAACAATATTTACACCAAACCAACAGAACGAGATTTACGGCCACCTAAACGGCATTGTGAACGCCTCACTTGCTGATTCCGCGCTATTTGGCGAAGCGGTAGAGCCCGCCTCAAACTGCGGCGGCATCACACCCGAAGAACGTTTCCATAAAGAGACAAACCCCGGGGGCGTGCGCTGCGATGTACTCACCTTTATGGAAAATATGATCGGCGCGCGCGAGCGTTTTCCTGCGGAAGACCCACTGCGCGACCATTGGTCAAAAATAGAACAAGACCTTGGCTATGGCTTTGCTGGATTCCCTCTGGGCAACGAAGGTGTGCAGTATGGCCTACTGCCCCTGCAGCAAGGCATTATCAGCCCCGCCCAATTTTTGGCACTGAACACAAATATAGGTGGCCTAGACCCAAGCCTCAACGTGACTCAGGCGCGCTTGAAGCCTGACTATCCGGCACTCCCCAACGCCTATCGCACTGGCATTTTAAATACCATTGTGAACATGGATACCGTACCTATTATTAATATGACTGGCCCCGATCCCGGCGCGGCGCACGACAGCGTGCATGGCTATTGGGTGCGCTGGCGCCTTGAACGCGAGCTTGGCCACCGCGACAATTTTGTCCACTGGGGCGGCGCCACGGCCTTAATCGGTGACGCAAATTACATGAACCAATCACTCATTGCCATGACATCTTGGCTAGACGCCATCGAAGCCGATACCAGCGCCACGCCACTGGCGCAAAAAATCATCATCAACAAACCCGCCGATGTCCAAGACCAATGCAACGGCGTGCCCGGCGTAATGTGCCCGGAAGCCGCTATGCTGGTATTTGGCACACCGCGCACCCAAGCGGGCGCCGACAAGCATGGCGACCAAGTGCAGTGCCAGCTCAAGCCCTTTAATCGCGCCGACAACTACGGTTTAGGCAACACGGTGTGGCAGGAAGAAGACTGGGCGGCACTAGAGCAAACCTTCGCCACCGGCGTTTGTGACTGGTCTAAACGGCCACTGGAATGGCAGCGCACAGTTACGTGGCTGAATTATCAAGATGATAAAGGCGATGTGATTACCGGTGGCCAGCAAATGGCACCGGCCAAGTTTCCTGCTGGTTGGGCTAGCCCCGCGTTCAGCAAGACTTGGGAACCCACTTGGCTGCAACCCTAACCCAGGCAGGGCAGTAGCGTAAAATAAAAACGGGCGAGATAGAAAACTATCTCACCCGTCTTATTGGCTCGCATCCCGCGAGCCCCATCTAAGGTCATTACACGTCAATTAAAACTGCAAACGCGCACTCACCCCAATTTCATCAGTATCTAAATCACCAATAAAACTTCTGCTGATGTTTGCCGCCAAAGAAAACTGAGGCACAACATACACCCGAACACCGGCACCCAATATTGCGCCCGTGTCAGTGCCACCGAAGTCAGCATCTTGATGGGCCAAGCCACCCATTAAATTACCTTCAACATTATTGGTCAGCCATGTGCGGCTCGTCACACTGCCAGTCAAGGTGTCAATGTCAGCGTTATCCAACGCCGGGTTTTTACTGTCTGACTCGGCAAAGCTGTAATCCAGCGCCAGCACTAAATCGCTGCGCTCAGACATTTTCATAGGGTGACCCACACCGATGCTCACCGTGTCAAACTCAAGGTTCTTATTCACATCGAGATTGCCCAGTGAACCGCGAACGAAGATATTTCTATCCAGCGCCAGCGAACCGCCGCCATAAATGTAATCGGCATCAGTATTGTCTATATCGACATCAGAAAAGCCACCTTCTACATAGGTATAGCTAAACTCTTTAGCATTAGCCTGCACTGATGCAATCGCCGCCACTAAACCAAGTCCCAAAAGCTGCTTCTTAGATATATTCATTACAATGTCTCTCCGTTGGATTGATGCAGATTTAGACTGGGCTTTGGCAAACAGTTCCTCGAAAACAACAACTTGTGCACTATGCACACTCGCGCAACTTTTCACGTATTCACGTGTCTGCCCGCCCCTGTGCGCGAGCATATTAAGCCTGACCAATCCGCGCACCAACCACTATTGAATAAATAGCAATAAAACAATAACTAACCAACACAACGATCTCTGCAAACCGAGCAAAATAGCCACAATAGACAACCAAAAATGCAGTATCGCAAACAACACCGCTAATGAGTTAAATTCAATAGACAAGCAAAGCGACCCATGTTATTGTCCGGATATTGACATGCAAATCAATAGAGATAACAAGAGAGAAATCAGCCGAATGAACGCCGACATACTGTACAGCGTAGCGGAGAACGGGCTTGCCACGGTCACAATGAATCGGCCAAACACCCATAACGCCTTTAACAATGAAGTAATCCAACTACTTCAAGATGCGTTTGCCCGTGCCGTCAACGACAAGTCTGTCCGCGCCCTACTTTTGCAAGCCAAAGGCAGCAGCTTTTGCGCTGGCGGCGACATGAACTGGATGAAGCAAATGGCAGGCTATAGCTACGAGGAAAACCTCGCAGACTCTAAAAAGATTGCCGCCATGCTAAATAAGCTAAACACCCTACCCATGCCCACCATTGCACGGGTACAGGGCGCGGCTTATGGCGGCGGTGTCGGCCTTGTCGCCTGCTGCGATATAGCCGTTGCCACCACAAACGCCAATTTTTGTTTAAGCGAAGTAAAAGTCGGCATGATCCCCGCAACCATCAGCCCCTATGTTATCGCCGCCATTGGCCAGCGCGCCTCTCGGCGCTACTTCACTACTGCCGAGGTAATTTCCGCTGAAAAAGCCTTGGGACTGGGCCTTATCAGCGAATGCTGCGCAACAGAAGAAGACGCAGACCACGCTATTGCAGCACTTATCAAAGCCTTGTTAAAAAATGGCCCCCGCGCCGTAAGCGAGGCCAAGAAGTTGGTCCTCGACCTAAGCAACCGACCCATTGACGCCGAACTTATCGAAGAAAGCAGTCGCCGAATCGCCCTGACCCGAGATTCTAGCGAAGGCAAAGAAGGACTTAGTGCCTTTTTAGAGAAGCGTAAACCCAATTGGATTCAATAAGCTAAATATCAACCTAGTAGGTAGCGTTTATGAGCACAGACAAGAAAATATTAATTGCCAATGGCCAAGGTTTTTGGGGCGACAGCCTCCTCGGTCCACTGCGACTCGTGAAAGAAGGCCCACTGAACTACCTAACCCTGGACTACCTTGCCGAAGTCACAATGAGCATCATGCAGCGCCAAAAGGAGCGCAACCCAGATGCGGGCTACGCGACAGACTTCGTTGACATGCTCCGCGAAATTCTACCAACGTGCAAAGAAAAAGGCATTAAGGTGATTGCCAATGCCGGTGGCGTCAACCCCAAGGGCTGTCGCAACGCGATTCAAGCTGTTGTAAAAGAGCTCGGCCTCACCGGCGTTAAAGTCGGCATCGTTGAAGGCGACGACATTCTTGAGCAACTCCCTGAACTAATCAAATCTGGCGAGAGCTTTAAAAACCTCGACAACGGCGACGCCCTAGACACCGTACTCAGCCGCCTATCCAGCGCCAATGTGTATATTGGCGCCAAGCCAATTGCCGACGCCTTAGCCCAAGGCGCCGACATTGTTATTACCGGCCGCGCGACTGACCCGTCATTGGTATTAGCACCGCTCATCTATGAATTTGGCTGGTCAATGGAAGACTACGACAAGCTCGCTGCAGGCACCGTGATGGGCCATATTCTTGAGTGCGGCCCCCAATGTACGGGCGGCAACTACAATGACTGGCGCAATGTGCCTAACTTCGCCCGTATTGGCTACCCCATTGCCGAAGCCAGCGCCGATGGTAGCTTTGTTATCACCAAACACGATGGCACCGGCGGCTTAGTTAACGTCGACACGGTTACCTCGCAGCTACTGTATGAATTGGGCGATCCAAAAAACTACCTCGGCCCCGACTGCACCTCAGACTTCACCACAATCCGGCTCGCTGAAGACGGCAAAGACCGGGTACGGGTTAGCGGCATTAAAGGTTCGGCGCCCACGCCTACCTATAAAGTCTCTATGTCTTACGCCAATGGCTACAAAATTGTTGGCCAACTCACCTACACCGGCCCAGACGCTATTGAGAAGGCCCAGCTCGGCGCTGAAATTCTATTTGAACGGGTTGGCATGTACGGCAAAGAAATTCCTGAGCAAGACCGCTTTGTTGAACTATTCGGCACCAATGTTTGCTACAAGGGCATTGTTAAACAGCCAGAAGAACCCGCAGAAGTCATGCTTCGCGTTGGCGCCAAGAGCGACGACAAAGCCCTTTTGAACATTCTCGGCCGCGAATTAGCGCCGCTTATCACCAGCGGCCCTGTTGGTGTTACCGGCTTCGCCGCTGGACGCCCCCGCCCCGCTGAGATCGTTGGATACTGGCCCGCGCTGATCGACAAAAACAAAGTCACCACCACCGTATTGGTAGAAGAGGTATAACATGGCTAAAGTGAAATTAATGGACGTTGCCATTGCCCGTTCCGGCGACAAAGGCGACGGCAGCAACGTCGGCATTAAAGCGAATACCCCAGAGATTTATCAGTACCTGGTAGAGAATCTGAGCATTGCACGGGTTAAGCAGCATTTCTCTGAAATTTGCTTCGGTGATATTCAGCGTTACGAACTGCCAAATCTGCAAGCCCTTAACTTTATTTTGGAAGATTCACTAGGCGGCGGCGGCACTGAAACCCTCATCATGGACGCCCAGGGTAAAGTTCACGGCCTAGCATTGCTGCACATGGAAATGGATATTCCCGACGCGCTACTTACAGGGCAAACCAAGTAAGTATGCTGTAAGCAGCACCCTCGCTCAGCAGCGCCAATATAGCCATCAACACGTTCTTGCCGGTAAACATCAAGAACGTGTTGACGGAAATCCGGGAAAAACGCGTTATTAAGGCTGCATGAACTTGGCCTTGTTACGTCATTTGCCTAAGCGCCAACCAGAAGCCTATCCCAGCAACGAAGCATCAGCTAAATGCCAACCCCAATATCCTTCAACGCCGCTAAACACGCCAGCGTGCAATATTAATGGGGTCAGCCTCCGTTAATATTGCCCTAGAGACTTGGCTAAACCTCAAAAATAAACTCACGCCGATCTTGCAGCCCAAGCGCAAGAAGCATACGATTCGTATACACATCGTATATTTAGAGCTTTTTATGGGTATTGTTAAAATAAGTGATGACCTGCACGAAGAAATCCGCAAAGCCAGCTCAGTGATGGTCCGCTCTATCAACGCACAAGCGGAGTTTTGGATAAAAATAGGCATGCTTGCCGAGACCAATCCAAGCATGTCGTTTACCCAAATTATGAACGAAGAAATGAAACGTGCCGAAGTTGAACTAAGAGTGGTTGCTGGTGGCTGAGCTAAGACTAAAAACCGCCCCAGAACTGCAGTTAATGCGCGAGTCTGGCCGACTACTCGCCTCAGTATTCAGCTATCTCGACCGTCAGATTGATGTTGGCATATCCACCATGGACATTAACAACCTGGCGGAAAAATATATTATTGAGCAGCTTAAAGCGCGCCCCGCCAGTAAGGGCCAATACGGCTATCAATACGCCCTCAACACCTCAGTAAATCATGTTGTTTGCCATGGCGTGCCCGCAGATAATCAAAAGTTAAAATCTGGCGACATCGTGAATGTGGACATCACCCTAGAGCAAGGCGGCTTTATTACCGACTCTAGTAAAATGTATATGGTCGGCGAGGTGGCACCGCTGGCGAAGCGCTTGGTGGACAAAACCTATGAAGCAATGTGGGCAGGAATACGAGCAGTAAAGCCAGCCGCGACACTCGGCGATGTTGGTCACGCCATCCAGCGCCACACCGAAAAACACGGTTACAGCATTGTTCGAGAATACTGCGGTCACGGCATTGGCCGCGAAATGCACGAAGAACCGCAGGTTTTGCATTTTGGCCAGCCCGGAAAAGGCTTAGTTTTACGCGAAGGCATGACCTTCACAATTGAACCAATGCTCAATCAAGGCCGCTCAAAAGTTAAACTTAAAAAGGATGGCTGGACAGTGGTAACAAGCGATAAAAAATTATCTGCGCAATGGGAGCACACCATCGCGGTGACATCGACAGGCTATGAAGTGCTTACGCTTCGAGATGAAGAGCGCTTACAACAAATCCCCGCGATCACCCAGCCAAGATAACACCGCTATACATCCGCTTCACAGCTAGAAACTTTTCCCGAAGGCAGGCATTATTCGGCAATGACAGCAGTATCAAATCAATATTATAGGTGGCGTTTTGACAACGATAGACATTCACTTAGCAACTTCATCTGATCTCGATATACTGGCATTAATGTTCGATCAATACCGCCAATTCTATGAACAAAAATCCGATCCGAGTCTGGCGACTATCTTTATGAGCGATCGAATCGCTAAACAAGAATCAATAATTTTCATCGCCAAAGACAGCGCCGGGTTCGGCCTAGGATTCTGTCAGCTATACCCCTCATTCTGCTCAGTAGAGGCAGCACCCATTTATGTACTCTACGACCTATTTGTTCGACCGGAGTATCGCCGCAACGGGGTGGCACGCGAGCTATTACTTGAAGCGGAAGCGCATGCCACACTAAACCAAATTGGCCGTATGGATCTAACGACAGCCAAATCCAATACGCAGGCACAGGCGCTATATGAATCACTGGGATGGATTCGTGACGAAGTATTTCTTACTTACAATCGGCGCCCCAATAGCTGAGGAAAGCAGCGGCTTTCAAGCGCCGCTTAAATAAACCCTAGGCAAAATAATCTGGCTTGCCCGCCATCCACAAATCGCCCCATAGCTGGCCGCCGCCATCGACGGTGAGCACTTCGCCAGTGACAAAACCCGCCGCATCTGAGGCTAGAAAAGCGCAGGACTGAGCAATTTCCCAAGGTGTGCCGAAGCGTTTCATTGGGTTGGAGCGATCAAAGGCGCTGCGGGCTTCCTCGGAATAAACCCCCATGCCTTCAGAGAAGATAACACCAGGAGCAACACAGTTAACCCGAATACCGTATTCCGCCCACTCTACCGCGACGGTTTTTGATAAGTGGATAACACCAGCGCGGGCTGCACAGGTGTGAGCACCACCCGCCATACCCCGCGACACCACCGCCACCACGTTCACAATCACGGCGCGCTGTTTACGCTCCCGCCACTGCCTCGCGGCCTGCTGCATCATATACCAGCTGCCGTTCAAATTATTGCCAACCACGGCATCAAAACCGTTCTTGGAAAACTCAATAGCAGGCTGAGGAAACTGACCGCCAGCGTTATTAATTAAGGCATCGAGACGACCATATTTGTCAAAAACCTTGGCAAACATGGCGGCAATACCGTCGTAGTCTCGAATGTCTTGAACATGATACTCAGCGCGATAGCCAGCGGCGGTAATTGCTTGGCAACAAGCTGCCAATTTAGGCTCGGTGCGACCAATAATAATCACTTTGGCGCCCAGCCTAGCCAGCAGCCATGCGGTCGCTTTACCAATACCACTGCCGCCACCGCTGACCAATACCACCTTATCGCTAAAGCTGCCTTCGCCGAACAAGGTTTTTGCCTCGGCGAAATCCTGGTCGGTCATCACCGTATTGGCAGCCGTCATATTATGTTTAAACCCTTATTTGGCGAGTAACTCACCGGCAATTATCAATTTGCGAACCTCAGTCGTACCCGCGCCAATTTCAAGCAACTTGGTAGCGCGGAACAAGCGGTTCATTTCTGATTCCCAAATATAACCGCTGCCGCCGTGAATTTGCACGCCATTATCCAACACGGTGTTCAAACTATTGGCCGCGTACAAAATCGCCGCTGCGGTGAGTTTGTGAATCTCGCCGCGACCGGCTTCGCCATGACCTACAGACTGACATGCACTCAGCGCCTTGTAAGTCATCAACTTCATACTTTCGATCAACGTATACATATCTGCCAGACGCGACTGCACCATTTGGAAACTGGCGATGGGCTTGCCAAATTGCTCGCGGGTTTTCGCGTATTCAATAGACAACTCCAAGGCGCGCTCGGCAATACCAACACAGATAGGATTGATCATAGCGCGCTCTAAGTCCAAGCCACTCATGACGACTTTGTGGCCTTGATCCAATTCACCAACGATATTTTCTACCGGTACACGGCAATCTTCAAAAACCAACTCGGCGGTCTGACTACCCCTAAACCCCATTTTGATTAGCTTCTGTGCAACCTTAAAGCCTGGTGTGGTGGTTTCTAGTAGGAATGCAGTAATGCCTTTAGAGCCGGCATTTTTATTAGTTTTAGCGTAAACCAAAACCACGTCCGCAATTGGCCCGTTAGTAATATAAATCTTGGTGCCGTTGAGCACATAGTGATCGCCATCTTTCACTGCGGTGGTACGCATAGAACCTAATGCATCAGAACCCGCACCCGGCTCAGTTAAGCCTAGGGCACCCACTTTTTTACCGGCGCAAACATCAGGCAAATACTTCTCTTTTAAATACTCACTGCCATTTGCATAAACATTATTGGCAAACAAATTGTCGTGCACCACCCACGCCAAACCCGCCGCGTGGTTCCAGCGTGAGAAGGCCTGAGCGATCATGCCACAAGACATAAAGTCTAAACCGGCGCCGCCGTATTTGGGGTCAACCGTCACGCCCAGCAGACCCAGCTCACCTAACTGAGGAAACAAATTTTCCGGCCACCACTCATCGTCATCCATCTTTTGCGCCAATGGATAAAGCACATCACGACCGATGCGGTCACAGTGATCAAGCAGTTCGCGATGCTCGTCGGCAAGTTCAAAAGCACTAGTCATAATAACCTCTACAAATTCAGTTGGTGGCCCACGCTATACGCGGAACACACCGTAATGTGGATCGTCTATCGGTGCGTTCAATGAGGTGGCAATGGCCATACCCAGTGCATTGCGCGTATCTGCCGGGTCGAGAATACCGTCGTCCCACATTAACGAAGAGGTGTAGTACGCACTGCTCTTGTGGTGGTAATCGGCAATGATTTCTTCTTCAATGCGCTCTTTCTCATCGCTAGCCAGCTCTTTGCCTTCGCGCAGTAATTGATTGGTTTTAATCGTCGTCAGTGTTTTTGCGGCCTGCTCGGCACCCATCACCGAAATTTCGCTATTGGGCCAGCTGAATAAAAAGCGTGCATCATAGGCGCGACCACACATACCGTAATTACCCGCACCGTAGGAGCCGTTGGTCATCACCGTAAATTTGGGCACATCAACACCGGCTTGGGCCATGATCATCTTGGCGCCGTCTTTTGTTATACCCTCGCGCTCGTAGGCTTTACCCACCATATAGCCCGTAATGTTTTGTAAAAACACCAGCGGCGTTTTGTTCTGATTACAGAGCTGGATAAAGTGCGAGGCTTTCTTCGAGCTGTCGTTAAACAGAATGCCGTTATTAGCAACGATGCCAACTTTATAGCCCCAGATGTGAGCGTAGCCACAGAGCATAGTCTTGCCATAATTGGGCTGATATTCGTGGAAGCGACTGCCGTCAACAATACGAGCAATGACTTCCATCATATCGAACTGAGTTTTGATGTTGGCGGGGATAATGCCGTACAGCTCTTTCGGGTCGTAATAGGGTTCTTCAGGTTCTTGTTGCTGGGCATCCCATTTTTTAGGCGTGCTCCACTGGGCAACAATTTCTCGACCTATGGCAATGGCCTCGGCTTCGTTTTCTGCTGGGTAGTCACAGGTGCCCGACACCGAGGTGTGCATATCTGCACCACCCAGATCTTCAACACTCACTTCCTCACCCGTTGCCGCTTTTACCAGTGGCGGTCCACCGAGAAACACTGCACCTGTGCCGCGCACGATAACATTGTAGTCGCTCATTGCCGGCACGTAAGCGCCACCAGCAGTGCAGTGACCAAACACCAATGCCAGCTGCTTAACACCCATTTTAGACAGTATCGCCTGATTGCGGAAAATACGGCCCGCAAAATATTTGTCGCCAAACAACTCAGACTGCAAGGGCAAAAAGCCACCCGCGCTATCACAAAGGTGAATCACCGGCAGGCGATTTTCAATGGCAATGTCCATGGCACGAACGATTTTCTTAATCGTCATCGGATACCAAGCGCCACCTTTTACGGTGCTGTCGTTGGCGTGAATAACCACTTCGCGACCAGACACAATACCAATACCGGTAATGCAGCCTGCCGAAGGCGCATCGCCATCATAAAGTTCACCGGCAGCCAGCGACGACAACTCGAGAAACGGCGTGCCTGGATCTAATAATAGTTCTAATCGCTGACGCGGTAGCATTTTGCCTTGCCGCTCCAGCCGATCCAAATCACGCTGGGGACGGCTGTGTCGAGCCGCGTCCTGGCGCCGGTGAAATTCTGACAAACGCGCTTCGTTTGCCTTAAGGTTTTCTTGGTATTCGGATGAATTAGTATTGATCCGACTTTGAATTCTGCGCATGGCGATAGTCCAGCCGTATTAATCTGATTTTGATCGACGTTATTCGCCGTCGATTTCCACAAGTACATCGTCTTTATTAAATTCGGATCCCGCTGTGACGCTGATGCGCTTTACCACACCGTCGCGCGCTGCTTTCACCGTAGATTGCAACTTCATACTTTCTATTGTCATCAGCTTGTCGCCGGCAACAACCTCGTCGCCCTCGGCCACCAGCACTTCGACAACCACACCCGGCATTGGCGCACGAATACTGCCCTCACCCTCTGCTGCAGCCGTCACCAAGGAACGGGGATCAAAAGCCGTCACTTTAAAATAGCGGCCTTCAATTTTAAGAAAAATATCGTCACCGTCGCGGGCAACCCAGCTTTGGTAATTGCGGCCATCAAGACTTAACTGACATGCACCGCTACGGTCATGGTCAAACACCAATTTGCAGTCCCGGTCACCAATAGCCAGCACCAACTCATTGGCAAGACTTCGAGGCGCCACTTCAACCATTTCATCGGCTAATTTAAAGGTATATCTCACCTCAGTTTCTCCACTCTTTCATGAGACGGTACGGACTTGGAATCGCATCCATCATTGCCACAAACTGACGATCACTAAGGGCCGCAGTGGCCACTAGCGCTGTTTTAAGCTCTTCACTCACTGCCAGTGGCAGCAAGTCGTCGGCGTGGTGACGAATAAAGCCGGTATCGGTTTTACCTTCACCAAAGGCTTGATGTCGCAAGATCCGCGCAACGTAGTCGGCATTGGTTTCTACCCCAAGTAACACAAACTCATCCAGCGCCACCAAACATTTTGCAATAGCGGCATCGCGATCCTCTGCATGCACAACCAACTTCGCAATCATCGAGTCAAAGGCGGTGCCGACTTTTTGACCTTCGTAGCAAGCGCTGTCAAAACGTACGCCGTCACCTACCGGAGGGCGAAGCATCAGCACCTTACCCGCGGAGGGCGCAAAATCATCATCGGGAATTTCTGCGCAGATACGGCATTCAATCGCATGCCCGCGCTGCACAATGTCGTCCTGCGCTACGCTGAGTTTTTCGCCCATGGCCACACGAATTTGCTCTGCAACCAAATCAACCCCGGTCACCATCTCAGTAATGGGATGCTCAACCTGAATACGGGTATTCATTTCAAGGAAATAAAACTCACCGTCTGGCGCGTAAATAAATTCGATGGTGCCAGCACTGGTGTAGTTAACTGACTGAGCAATACCCACGGCCACATCACAAATCGACTGGCGCTGCTCTTGATTCAAGGCGGGCGATGGCGTTTCTTCAATGACTTTTTGGAAGCGACGCTGGATAGAGCACTCACGCTCCCACAGGTGCACGCAGTTTCCGTGCTGGTCACCGAGCACCTGAACCTCGATATGACGAGGGTTTTCTATATAGCGCTCGGCATAAATACGCGGATCGCCAAAATAACGCTGGGCCTCAACTTTGGCGGTCGCCACCACATCGCTTAGGCCATTGGCGTCGCGCACAATCTGCATGCCCTTACCGCCGCCACCCGCAGAGGCCTTAATAACCAAGGGAAAACCAATTTCCATAATCCGGGCAATAAATTGCTCGGCATCACCCGTATCTAACACCGAGGGCGCCACCGGAAATCCGCGCTCCTGCACAAAATTGCGCGAGCCGATTTTATCGCCCATTAAGGTCATAACTTCAGGGCGAGGGCCAATAAACTGGATGCCCGCCTCATCTAGGGCCTCAACAAATTTTGCGTTCTCCGCCAAGAAGCCGTAACCGGGATGCACCGCATCTATGTCGTTCTCGCGACAAATTTTGACAATATTCTCAATATCTAAGAATGCGGCTACCGGGGTATCGCCTGTCACCTCATAAATTTCATCGGCCATTTTTAGCGACGGGCTATCGGCCTCAACACGGTGAAACAGCAGTGCTGATTTCAAGCCCATTTCTTTAATGCTGCGCAAAATTCGCACTGCAATCTCGCCGCGATTGGCCACCAATATTTTGTTTATTTGTCGCTTAGCAGACATAGCTCAGTTTCCAACCCTAGGTTTATCCTAATCTAACGCCGCACCCCGCTTCCGGGCGCTGCAAAATTTCTCGTAATTCGGCAGCGCTAAAAAGCCGCTATTGAGCCAAACTATAATTGGCACTTATTGACACATAAATCAACACAGGCTGTCAAGCTCTTGAGTGCTTAAAAATAGAATACTCAAGATATTAAAGAATGCACACACGTCATAAGCAATTGTTTTAGCTAGTTAAAATAAAATCGCGGCAACTACGTCAAGCAAAGTGACCTTTTGGTCAATAAGTTTAATTGAGTTTAGCTCAACATTCCGCTAACCTAAGAACATCATCATAAGATCGGCGAGGTCAAAAAAGTGTTTAAAGAGGATATATTACTGGGCAAAACAGCCTATATTTCCGGCGGCACAAGCGGCATTAACCTGGGAATCGCCCTGTCGCTGGCACGCCATGGCGCCAACATCGCCATTATTGGCCGCGACCTAGAAAAAGCCGAGCGCGCCGCAGACACCATTCGCAGCGCAGCGCCCACCGTAAAGGTGCTCTGCTTTAGCGCCGATGTTCGCGACTACGACGCCATTGAAGACACCATGAAGCAGACTAGCGAACAGCTGGGTCAGCTCGACATTGTTATCGCTGGCGCTGCCGGCAACTTCTTCGCCCCCGCCGTCAGCATTAGCCCCAAGGGTTTTAAAACCGTAGTTGATATCGACTTGATGGGCACATTCCACGTATTCCGGGCTGGTTTCGACTACTGCAAAAAAGCCACCGCGTCCTTCATTGCCATTACTGCGCCCCAGGCAGTTAACGCCACGCCGCTGCAAGCTCATGTTTGCGCAGCAAAAGCCGGCGTCAACGCACTGCTAAAAACCTTGGCCATGGAATGGGGCCCTTCTGGCATACGGGTGAACGGCATTGCACCTGGACTCACCGGCGACACCGAAGGCCTAAAGCGCCTATTTGCCACCGACCCTGACGGCGGCCAGAAAATGATCGACGCCCTACCCATTCGCCGCCTTGGCTCTGTAGACGACATTGGCGCCGCTGCGATTTACCTCAGCTCGCCACTGGGCGCCTATGTTAACGGCACTGTTCTCGACGTTGACGGCGGCTACCAAATCGGCGACGCCAGCCTCGACTGCCTCAGCCCCACCCGATAAACGGACCGCAATCATGATTAGCACCTCACACAGCAATCACGTTAGAACCATCTACCTCGACGATCCAACGTCTTTCAACGGTATTAGCGAAGCCCTAGTTGCCGCAGCAACCGAAGCCCTGACCGCCGCCCTGCAAGATCAGGACGTACGCGCCATCGTCTTAAGCGGCAAGGGCAAACTCTTTAGCGCGGGGGGCAATCTTAAGAATTTCATGTCCCAAACCACGCCCATGGATGAATACATTAGCGATGCCATGACCAAGGTCTACAATCCCTTCGGCCTGTTTCTGCGCAGCCTCAGCAAACCCTTGGTGTGCGCAGTAAATGGTCCCGCCATTGGCGCGGGCGTCGGCATCGCCCTGAGCGGTGACATCACCGTAGCCGCTCGCTCGGCGTATTTCTCGCTACCGTTTGTGCCCAAGCTTGGCGTAGTGCCGGATATGGGCTCATCATGGCTGCTGACCCGCGCACTGAATTACAACCAAGCTTTGGCACTGACCCTCACCGGCGAGCCCCTGTCTGCAGAAGACGCCACCGCCGCGGGAATGATCTGGCGCTGCGTAGACGACGAGCAACTGGCCGACACCGCCCAACAGCTGGCCGAGAAGCTTGCTCAATGCTCCCCAGCCGCGATTCGACGCAGCAAGCAGCTACTCGCCGCCGCCGCCGAGAACAGTTATGCTCAGCAACTTGAATTAGAACGCGACCTGCAAACCGTGAGTTTTGGCGGCAACGCCTTTAAAGAAGGGCTCCAATCATTTGCAGAGCGCCGCCCAGCAGATTTCATCAACCGCGGCGACGAATAAACGAAACATAAGGGATATTTAGTTTGGCAAAGATCAAAAGTAGCAGCGCGAGAACCCGTCTTTCGCCCGAGCAACGTCAACTCGAAATTGTACAGGCCGCCAGATCAGTTTTTGAATCTCAGGGCTACGAATCCTCTACCATCGCCGATATTGCAAAATGCGTCGGCGTTGTAGAGGGCACCGTGCTGCACTATTTTAAAACTAAACGCGCGCTAATGACCAAAGTCATCGAAGAGTTTTACTCTGACATTACTGGCACCATGGAAGAAGGCGTGGCAGGCATAGATGGCGTGCGCAATAAAATTCGCTACGTAATCTACACCCATATGTCGATTCTTCATGACAACGCCAGTTTATGCACCGTAATACTTAACGAATCCCGCAGCAGCCAAAACGAATTACTCGAAAAAGTTCACGACCTTAACCGGCGCTACAGCCATATCGTTATCAGCATCATTCGCGAAGGCCAAGACAGCGGCGAAATTGCGGAATTTGCTTCACCGGTACTAGTTCGCAATGTGGTATTTGGCGGTATAGAACACTACCTCTGGGACATCGTTTCTGGCGGCCGCAGTGCCGACATCGACAAAATCGCCGACCAACTAACCCAGCTCGTCTACACCGGCATTGTGAATCGCCCCGACGACGTCACCGGGGAAGTGAATCAGTTAATCGTTAAACTTAACAATATGATCAAGTAATTAATCCTGCCATTGCAGCCCGCGCGGTGGCAGCTTATCGTTCACACAATAAATAGGCATTGCGATGAGCAACATCACTATTCACCAACTCGAAATCTCCCCCTTCTGCGACAAAGTTCGTCGCACGCTGCATTTTAAAGGTTTGGATTACAGCGTAGTAAACGTCCCCATGGGCGAACTGGCCAAGCTCAAGAAAAAGTCTGCCATTGGCAAAGTACCTGTGCTCGAAATAGACGGCGAATTCATTGCCGACTCCAGCACCATCTGCCGAGAGCTAGAACTGCGTTTCCCCGACAAACCACTACTACCTAGCGACTCCGCCCAACTGGCACTGACCAATATTCTTGAAGACTGGGCCGACGAAAGTCTCTACTTTTTTGAGATGACCATGCGCTTCACCTGGACCTACGACCGCGCCCGCTGGGTCACCGAAATACTGAAATACGACAATGCCCTAATGCAACGCCTTGCCCGCCCGCTGGTGCCCTACCTAACCCGCAAACAAGGTACACTGCAAGGCCTAGCAAAACGCAGCGAGGCCGACATACTCAATGAACTCAGCCGCCACATACAAAGCCTAGAAAACCTGCTCGCCAGCAACGGCGACTATCTTGTTGGCGACAGCCTTAGTCTTGCCGACATTAGCGTATTAGCACAAATCGAATGCATTGCAGGCTCGTCAAAAGGCCTACCGATTATTGAAAAGGCGCCGAGGTTGATGGCGTGGATTGAGCGGGTTGAAGGTCTGACGGGGGGCCCGGCGGCGCGTTAAGTTTTACCTAGCGCCAGAGGTAGGGAGCGGGCGCGCTATAGATGAAAGACGCCGCACATAGACCGCATAGGATTATTGATCGTCATATCTGAATATTTCGTCATACTTACGCAGGCCGGCATCCACTTGAACGTAGTGAATGCTTCGTGGCGACAGCGTGAAGTTTGCACGTCGTTGCTGAGAAGGACTCCTACCTTCGCAGGAGTGACGGTCAATTGCTAGCGAAGATTTAATCCCTCAATACTGGACGGGAAAAGGAAGACGCCAAGAGCGACTCTACCTGTGACTTTGTATACGGCCTGAACAATACCAGCTTCGTGAGATGGGCCCCTGGCTTCGCAGGAATGACGGTCAATTTAGCCTAGCATATTTACCGCCAAGCCTCTCCAAAGAGCAAGAGAACCTCGTCTTTAAAATAGCACTACGGCCTAAGAAAAATTAATATCAAGAATCCCGGCAGCACCAGGCGTTACTGTCGTCCTTGCTTCCGCGATTAGACCACTAAACCGAGCAAGGCAAACTAGTCAGCCTTGCTCGGCATTTCCTCCCAGCCCGCTATCACTGGGACCTTTATGCAAAGCGCACTCTATCGGTAATCTTCGCGTTAATCACATCGCTGTATTTTGCAATCAAACTTTTGCGCTTTAGCTTCATCGTTGGTGTCAACAAACCATTCATTATTGTCCATTCCTCTGGGGTAATAATGATCGCGGCAATTCGTTCATACGGCGGCATAGTAACGTTGATTTGATCTAGGGCTTCGATGAGTTTTGCAGCTAAGGCTGCGTCATCGAGATCAACTGCAAGCTCTGAGCGAGTCGCGAGCATCACGGGCTGATCTAGACCGTGACCGCAAACACAGACTTGCCCCAGCTCAAGTACCGCGCCAAATTTGTCTTCTAACTTAATTGGACTAATAAATTTGCCCTTAGTGGTTTTGAAGACCTCGCTCATTCTGCCGGTAATCCACAGATTGCCGTTTTCGTCGAGTTTGCCGGTATCGCCGCTGTGATACCAACCGTCGATGAGCACCTCGTCGGTTTTGTCTGGGCTTTTATAGTAGCCTGTCATTAAGCCGCTGCTACGAAAACACACTTCTTCGTCGGCGGTGAGTTTTATCTCCACCCCAGGCAAGGGCTTGCCAACACAACCCGCAGGCGGACGACTGGATTCGCTCCAGAAAGTACCGTCGCAGAAATTCTCTGTCATGGAGTAGCCTTCCCGCAGCATGACACCCAAGTCCAAAAACCAGTTTTGTACATCTTTAGGGCACGGCGCCGAGCCGGTTAAAATAACTTTGGCTTGGTCCAACCCCAATTGTTTGCGCACGCCTTGGCGCTGCTCGTCGGTAAATGCGGCCTGCACTTCCGGTGGAATCTTAGCGTCGACAGCGGTTTTAAATTTCACCCAGAGCCGCGGTACAGAGAAAAAGAAAGTGGGTGCAACTGAGCGAAGCTCTTCGGCAAAAAATTCCAAACTTTCCGAAAAAGAGATTACACCATTGCAGTACAGGGCGTTCATTTCAACTATGCAGCGCTCGGCCGCGTGGGATAAAGGCAGGTAAGACATAAAGCGCTCACGCTCGTCATGGCTACCAATACCCCAGGCTCCTTGAAAGCGCGGCAACACGTTGCCGGGAGTCGCGTGAACATGCATAACGCCTTTGGGGTTACCGGTGGTACCCGAGGTGTACAGAATCGTGAATAAGCTCTGCGGGTCAGGCACTGGCGAGCCGGAAAACGGCTCATAGTGTGCAAGTATGTCAGCTAATGACTCATCGACTTCAATGCTGCAACCGTGAATACCCACCCGCGTCATACCGGCAGGCAGTATCTCGCTGGCGGTCTCGGCAATATCGAAACTACCAAGGAATATCAGCTGGCTCTCGCTGTGGTCTAATATGTACTTGCTTGAGCCAGCATCCTGACCTGGATACAGCGGTACACTGACGTGGCCCGCCAACATTATGGCAAAATCAACCACTACCCAGTCTGCACAGTTTTTAGCAAACACCGCGATCCGACTGCCCGGCTCAAAGCCCTGTTCAATGATGTAGGCCGCTAAGCGACGGGCGCGGTCGGCAACCTCTGCCCAGGTGTATTCGGTCCACGCTAAATTCGCCGGTTGCCGTAAAAATACTTGGTCAGCCGCCTCTGCTTCCCAGCGATAAAACATTTCCAATGGCGTTTTCACAGCATCACGCATTTCCGACATCCTCTTTTATCATTATTTCAATACTGCCGCCTAAACAGCACGCGCCAAACTCAGCTGCTACAAAAAACCATCGATATAGCCGTAGTATTGACCATGGTTTTTCTTGGCTCGCAATTGAATATGACTCAGTAGTGATAAAAATTAACATTCATCACGGCCTGAGTCCAGACTAATTGACCTTTAACTCAATTAAAATTCGCGCCCTCAGCAATTTTATCGGCCACAATGGCTGGCGCCCGGAAGCGCTCGCCGTAGGCCTCCGCCAAGGTTGTGCAGCGCTCAGCAAAGCGCTTAAGGCCATAGGTATTAACAAACTGTAGATAACCACCGGTCCAGCTCGGCGCGCCAATACCCATTATTGAGCCAATATTACCGTCGGCGACACTGCGCAACACACCGTCTTGCAGACACACCAGGCTCTCAATAACCGGCCGAAATAACAGACGATCACGAATATCAGCGTCACTTATTGCGGAATCTACCCCTTCTTTAAAGTATAGCGCTTTCAGTTTTGACCATATGGCCTTGCCCGATTCGCTATACTCGTAATAGCCACCGCCATGCACTCGGCCACCGCGACCATGCTCATTTAATAAACAGCGCATAAGCGCGGTGCCCTGGGGCGTGGGGTCGTCTTCTGGTTTGCGCAAGCCCATGGCGATCTGGGCGTCGATTATGTCCAAAGACAGTTTTTGACTAACTTCATCTTGCAAGGCCAGCGGTCCTACTGGCCAGCCCACAGATTTACCGACATTTTCAATACGAACCGCATCCACACCTTCCGCGATTAATTGCGCAGCCTCTTGAATTGGGGTGCTGATGGTGCGCGAGGTGTAAAAGCCTGGCGCATCATTCACCACAATCGGCATTTTTCGTAGTTGCTTGGCAAGGTCAAAGGCCTTGGCCAGAGTTTCATCGCTGGTCTGCTCGCCGCAAATAATTTCTAACAACGGCATACGATCTACTGGCGAGAAAAAGTGCATGCCAATGAAGTTTTCAGGCTTGCTGCTGGCTGCAGCAATACGCGTAATCGGCAAGGTTGACGTATTAGAAGCCCATACGCCACCGTCTGCCAACATGGTTTCAGCTTCCTTCACCAATGCGTGCTTAAGCTCGATATTCTCAAAGACTGCTTCAATAATAAAATCGCAGCCCTGCAAGTCGGCAACGTCGACACTTAGTTTAATTCGCGCTAGCGCCCGCGATGCGTCCTCTGCCGTCATCCGTCCTTTTGCCACCAATTTGGCAAAGCCATTTTCGGCATAGGCTTTTGCTTTGGCGGCAGATTCGATGCTCACGTCTTTTATGACTACCTCAATCCCCACCTGCGCGGCCACCATGGCAATACCCTGCCCCATCATGCCGCCGCCGAGTACACCCAGCTTTTTAACGGTATGCTTTTCTGCGATTTTTGGTCGGCTCTTGCCGCCAGCAACCTGATTCATTTGAAAGAAAAAGGCGTTGATCATATTTTTAGCTTCGGGCCGGGTGACCAGTTGCGAAAACTGGCGACTCTCAATAGTCAGCGCGGTATCAAAATCTACCCGCAGCACCTCAACCATGGTATTGAGAATAAATTCTGGCGCGGGCAGTAAACCCCGGGTTTTCTTGAATAAGGCTGCCGACGCCATCGCAATTTGCTGACTCATGCCGGGGCTGCTCTCATTACCACCGGGAATGCGAAAACCTTTGCGATCCCATGGCTGGCTCGCACCTTCACTGCCCGCTGCATTGTTTATAATCCAGTTTTTCGCCGTCGCTAAAAGTGCAGTTTGATCTGCCGCCAGCGCATGGATAAAGCCTTCGCTAAGCGCTTTTTCGGCATTGATTTTTTTACCGTCCATTAAATACGGGAAAGCTTTTTGAAAACCAATTAATGAGGTTAAGCGCACAATACCGCCGCCACCGGGTAGCAAGCCAAGGCCAACCTCAGGCAGGCCCAGTTGAACGCTGCGGTGATTTACTGCAATACGGCAATTGCAAGACAAGGCCAATTCCAAACCGCCGCCCAGTGCCGCACCATTTATTGCCGCAACCGAGGGCGCGCTCAATTTTTCGATACGCCGAAATAAGGATTTAATCATTTGGGTGCGTGTAAACACCCCTTCTTCTTGGCCAGGTTGAGCCGCAATAAGCTCATTGAGATCACCACCAGCCACAAAGGTTTTTTTAGCCGAAGTGATGATCACACCGGCAAGATCAGGCTCCTGCTCTAGCCTGTCTAAAGTTTCTTTTAGAGCGGCAATAAAGCCGTCGTTTATCGCGTTTACTGGGCCATTCATGTCCATGGTAACCGTCACGATATTGTCGGCGTCTTTTTGATAGATAAATTCTGTGTTCATAATTCTACTCAGCATTCGGTGAAATTAATTTGTAAGCCTGCAGCACGGGCAATCACACCCGCTCTATAATCGTGGCGATACCCATGCCACCCCCCACACACAGGGCCACTAAGCCGCGCTGTAAATTTCGGCGCTCCAATTCGTCGAGCATGATGCCAATTAACATGCCGCCGGTTGCGCCCAGCGGGTGCCCCATGGCAATGGCGCCACCGTTAACATTAGTAATGCTGTCGTCTATACCCATGTCCGCCATAAAACGCAGCATGACCGAGGCAAAGGCCTCGTTGATTTCCCACAGGTCGATATCACGCACAGATAGACCAGCTTTTTTAAGGCATTTATGCGCCGCAGGACCCGGGCCTGTAAGCATGATAACGGGGTCGCTGGACGTAACAGCGGTGGCAACAATCCGCGCACGGGCTTTAAGACCCAACGCCGAACCGATCTTGGCACTGCCAATTAAGACCGCGCTGGCGCCATCGACAATACCCGATGAGTTCGCGGGAGTGTGCACGTGCTCAATTTTTTCTAGGCGGTTATATTTGGACAAGGCGAGTTCGTCCATACCCATATCACCCATCGCTTGGAACGAGGGCTTAAGAGCGGCGAGGCTCTCGAGGCTACTATTGGGCTTAATGAAATCATCTTGGGCCAGAATCACCGCTCCACTGCTATCGCGTACGGGCACCAAAGAGGTAAACCAAGCATTGTCGCGGGCGCGCGCCGCACGCTGCTGCGAGGTCACTGCAACTTGATCGACATCGCGACGGCTCCAACCACCAAGATTGGCGATTAAATCGGCACCTATGCCTTGGGGCACAGCTTTTTGACCCAAAATAAATTCAGGGTCAGAAAACATAGCGCCACCATTGCTACCCATTTTTACCCGCGACATGCACTCAACACCGCCAGCAACAATAAGATCTTCCCAACCAGAGGCAATTTTCTGGGCGGCAGTGTTAACCGCTTCGAGACCAGAAGCGCAAAAGCGGTCGAGTTGAAACCCGGCAACGCTTTCATCCCAGCCCGCATATTGTACCGCCGCCTTGGCAATGCAGCTGCCCTGCTCGCCCACGGGGGTAACACAACCCAGTATCACGTCGTCTACTACGCTGGTGTCTAAATCATTGCGCTGCTGCAACTCCCGGAGCAAACCCGCCGCCAGTGCCACCGGTTTAACCTCGTGCAATGAACCACCCGCTTTGCCTTTACTACGCGGTGTTCTGATCGCGTCAAAAATATATGCACCAGTAGTCACACCAGCCTCCAGAATAATTGCCAACACGATATCGCCTGTCGAAATCGCAAGTAGGTCTAGTGTGGGAGACAGCGATAATCAGTACAATGATTAAAAAAGCGATTAAAATTGACATAAAACTGCAAAATAAGATTATATTTGCACTCTATGAACAATTTATCGACGCTAACTATCTCAATGGCCACGGTGGCACGCAGCCTCACCGGCGCCCGTCTGCACGGCATTAATTGCAGCCATCTATTGCGCAGCTGCGGCATAGACCCCGCCTTACAGGGTTCACCGCAAACCCGTATTCCGGCGCGGCAATTTATCGAGCTATGCCGTCGCACCAGTGGCCGCCTAGAAGACGAACAGTACGGCCTGCTAGAGCGTAAACAGCGCATTGGCAGCTACCACGCCATTGCCACTAATGCGGTGCACGGCAAAACCCTAGGTGAAGCCATGCGGCGCTTCACCTCGGTGAGTAACCTCTTTGATAACAGCCTACATTTGTCCTGTGAGCTAAACGACCACAAGGTCAAAATCCGGGTCTTGCGACGCACCAGAATGCAAGTGCGAGACAGTTTTGCCATAGACACAATACTGATGATTTTGCACCGTTTTGCGAGTTGGCTAATCAATGAACGCATTGCCCTGCAAATGGTCGCACTGGATTATCAGGCCCCACCACTGCACGAACACGAGCATCTGTTTTATGGCAGCACCGTTGTCAACGGTGCCGACTACAGCGGCATTGAGTTTGATGGCGCTTATTTTGACCGCCCTGTAGTGCAAACCGAGTTAAGCCTAGCTGACTACTTTCAAGATGCCCCCGCCAACCTCTACCTGCCCTTTGAAGAAAGTGGTCAGTACACCTTGTACATACGCCGTTATCTTGACCAGCTGCCCAGGGAAGATGCTCCACAACACAGCTTAAAATCGTGCTGCAACGCACTCGGTATCAGCAGCGACAGCTTACGCCGCCGACTTAAACAAGAAGGCAGTAGCTGGCAGGGCATTCGCAATAGTGTGCGCCGCGAACAGGCCATTAAACTGCTGGCTAGCAGTGACAGCAGCGTAGAACAAATTGCATTTAGCATTGGCTATACCGAAGCTGCGCCCTTTATACGCGCCTTTAGAACCTGGACCGGCATCACCCCACTGCAATTTAGAAAATCCCTGCAAGGGTAAGCTGGCAATTATTGACCGAAACATCAATAGATGCCAAGATAACCCCCACCTATTAATCACAATAATCTAGAACATGCGAAAATAACCTTGTAAGCCGATGTTTTGTATATCGATTACACATATTTCCTCTATTAATATTAATACCAATAAAGAAGCACGCAACGGAGCTGGCAGCGATGAGCAATACCGAAAACCGGGTGATTACCCCACTATTTGATGCCGACGCCAATGCCCAAAGCATTGCGGCAACACTTAACACTCAACGCCAAAGCTTTATCGATGACGGCTATCCCACACTTAAAACTCGCATCGACCGGCTTGATCGCCTTATTGATTTACTGCGCGTGAACAAACAACGATTCTCAGATGCGCTGCGTGCCGACTACCGCGCCCGCTCCCATTTTGACAGTGTTGTATTTGACGTTCTGGTGCCCATTGAAAGCTTAAAATACTTGCGCAAAAACACCGCCAACTGGATGAAAAAAGAATCCCGAGGCGCAAAGTTCCCCCTCAATTTACTCGGCGCCGACGCCCATGTATTTTACCAGCCACTGGGCGTGGTCGGCATAGTTTCGCCGTGGAACTTCCCTGTACAACTTACCTTTTCGCCGCTGGGCAATGCGATCTCGGCGGGTAACCGCGCCATGATTAAACCCTCGGAATTAACACCTGAAACCTCAGCATTAATGGCCGAGCTTATTCACAACACCTTTGCGCCCGAAGAAATTGCAGTGGTTAACGGCGGCCCAGACGTGGCCAGCGCATTTTGCGGTCAGGCTTTCAATCATTTAGTGTTCACTGGTGCGCCGTCGGTGGCCAAACACGTAATGCGCGCCGCCGCTGAAAATCTCGTACCACTAACGCTTGAACTAGGCGGCAAATGCCCAGTGATAATTGGCGAAGGCGCCGACTTAAAAGCCGCTGTTGAGCGCACATTTACCTTTAAAACGATGAATGCCGGTCAGATCTGTTTGGCGCCGGACTACACCTATGTTAAAGCGTCACAGCTCGAAGAATTTATTCAGCTTGCCCGCCAATTTGTGGAAAGCAATTTTGGCACACTGAATGACAACCCCGACTACGGCTCGGTAATCAACGCCCGCCACCGAGGCCGAATTGCGTCTTATATACAAGAGGCCCATGACCGAGGCTATCGCGTTGAAGCCCTAGCCGACGATATTGGCTTGGCGCAACCAGAAAGCCACAATAAGCTCGCCCCCACCTTGGTAATAAACCCTGACAGCGACGCCAAAATCATGTGCGACGAAATTTTTGGGCCAGCTATGGCGGTAAAAACCTACGACAATATCGACAGTGTTTGCACAGAAATTAACGCCGGTGAACGGCCCTTGGCGCTCTATTACTTTGGCTCGTCCAAGGCTGAAATTCAGCAAATCAAATTAAATACCACCTCCGGCGGTATGGTCGTAAATGATATTGCCGCCCATGTTTTACAAGACACCATGCCACTAGGTGGGGTTGGTCACAGTGGTATGGGTAGCTACCATGGCTTTGACGGCTTCCGCCAGCTCAGCCATGCCAAGGCCTATTACAAACAAGGCTTGGTGAGCCTGACCCCGTATTTCAAAGCGCCACACACTGACAAAATGCTTAAGCTACTAGAGAAAGTGATGGGCTAATACTTCAGCGCTAACTCACTGCTTTTAGACGACAAAGTACAGGTGAAACTCTAATATGAAAGTTGACGCATTTAAAATCGACATTGACCAAGCCCAACTCGATGAACTCAGGCAGAAACTGAGCAGCAGCCGCTTACCCGAAGACTTCGGCAATGATCAGTGGGCATACGGCAGCAACGGCGCTTACATGGCTGAGCTGCTGCATCATTGGCAGCACAATTACGACTGGCGCAAGCACGAAGCGGCAATGAATGAGTTTCCGCATTTTCGCTGCGTTATCGACGATATGCCAATCCACTTTATTCATATTAAGGGCAAGAGCAGCGGCGCGCCGTGCAAGCCCTTACTACTGCTACACGGCTGGCCCTGGAGCTTTTGGGACTACCAAAAAATGCTCGGCCCACTGAGCGACCCCGCAGCCCACGGCGGCGATGCCACCAATGCCTTCGACTTAATTATTCCCTCACTACCCGGCTATGGTTTCTCGTCACCGCTGCCAAAAACTGGCATTAATTTTTGGCGTGCTGCCGATATTTTTGTCGAGCTAATGCAGGGCCTTGGCTACGACAAATTCGCCGTCCACGGCCACGACTGGGGCGCAATCATTGCCGCGCAGCTCGGCCACAAACATGCAGAAAAATTAATTGGCAGCCACTTTACCACCTTACTCCCCCTAGACACCTTTACTGGCGGCACGGTTGACCCCAGCTACTTCACCGCCGAAGAACAATCACTAGCAGAGTACAACGCCCACTTTTTTGCCGACGGTGGCGGCTACTTCGCTATTCAAAGCACACGACCACAAACCGTCGCTTATGGCTTAAATGACTCGCCGACCGGGCTACTGGCTTGGATATTAGAAAAACGTCGCAGCTGGAGCGATTGCGATGGCGTCGTTGAAAGCGTGTTCTCGAAAGACGATTTGATTACCACCGTCATGATTTACTGGTTAACAGAAACCATAGGCAGCTCAATGCGTTTTTACTACGAGGCAGCACACCAGCCTTGGACGCCATCACACGACCGCACACCCGTGGTGGAAGCACCTTGCGGAATTGCCGTTTTTCCAAAAGAAGTGGTGCTGCAACCCAAGGCCTGGATCGAGCATTACTACAATGTGCAGCAGCTGAGCTATTTACCCCACGGTGGGCATTTTGCCGCCATGGAAGAACCCGTAAAACTGTGCAAGGATATTCAGCAGTTTTTCGCCAAACTCCGCTAAACATCAAACGCGGCATAGTCGGGTAAACACCCTCCTATGCCGTCCTGCAGGCCCACTCACACCACCGGGAAACGCACCGCTAACCACTCGCAAATATCGTTGCTGACCCGCGCGCGATCAGCTTCTAACTCATTAAGAATTTCGTGGTATAGCTCAGGATAAATGTGCACGGTCTTATCTGCTGAAGATATGGAGTCGTGTAATGCCATACTGGATTTGGAGGGAATTAGCTGATCCTCCTCGCCATGTAAAATCAGTATAGGCAAGCTAATTTGATTAAATTTTGGGGGCATGCCCGAAATAGTAGCGACCATCTGAGCTATGGTTCTTATTGGCACCGAGCCATGTAAATTTAAGGGATCATTCGCGTATAAGGCCACCTGCTCAGGGTCGCGACTGACCAAGCTAGGGTCAATTTTCAGTACGGGTAAGCGCGGCGCCAATGCCCCCAGAAATTTACATACCAGCTTCATCGCCCCCGGCACCATGTCGCTATTCAATGCCGCACCCGACAATATAAGCGCGGCCAAGCGATCTTGATGCTGTAGCGTATAGGCCGTGGCAATAGCGCCGCCCATACTATGACCCAGTAAAATAATGGGGCACTTCTGGGGTGCCACCACGGCAGTCATAAGATGATCTAGATCGTCCACACAATGCTGAAAATTGCGAATCAAACCTCTGGGCGCCCCAGACTGGCCATGACCACGATGGTCTATGGCATAGACACTGAAGCCCAAATCGAGCAAGGTTTTAGCCAATGGCGCGTAACGCCCACCGTGCTCGCCCAGACCATGACTAATCACCACACAAGCCCGCGGCTTTACTGCAGGCCACGACTGCCAAAAAATCGGGGTATTTGCCTTGCCCTGAAACGTACTTTTATCCGCCACCAGCCAACTCCCTATCCAAGGTATTTATCTACACTAATTCTTCAATATCAAAGTAGGCGCACAACCCCGCAAACTCGTCGCGCACGCAGCTTAACAATAATTTGGGTTCACGTACTGCGGCGGGGTCATAATTTAAAGCAATGCCCGCCACATCCTGGTGACTAATCATGGCAAACATACAGGCGCAGCCGGGGCGCGGCGGCAGCACGTAATGGGATTCGACCAGCGCGCCCGCCAAATAGGCACTGCGCGCCATACCGGGAATATTACTCACCTGCACATCAAGGCGAGATGAATATTGGGCGACAAGCTTTGCCGTTAACTTAATGGGCAATAACATCGCCACTGGCAAGAGTTGATTCATAAAATCTAAGGCTGGCTCGGCGCGGGCGCCACGAACATAGGCTCGAATAACGCTAATCCGTTCTTGAGGATCGGCAATATTCAACGGCGAGGCGTAACTCACCCCAGTGAACTGATTGCCCCCCACGGCATCTCCCGGCTTACGCAGGCTAACAGGAAACGCGAGGGGGAGACTCGCTTCGTCGTCAACACCAAAGGCCAAGTGATAGCGGCGGAAAGCACCAATGATCAGCGCGAGATAAACATCATTCAGCGAAGCCTGAGCCGCTTTTGCCAACAGTTTCAATGTGGGCAGGGGCAGGTTCAACAAATCGTAGCCGTTGGTCGCGCTGCGCTGCTGGAGCAAACGTGAACCTTTCGAGGCTTGCGCGGCATTAAGAGATTGAATAGATTTTAAATAGCGCTGCGCACTGGTGAGGGAGTAGCCCTCGTCGCGATGCTTCTGCCACACCTTAAAGCCAGATTTTATCATCTTACCCGGCGACGGCATTAACACCCGCTTGTATCGCGCAGCTGGCGCAAGCGCCGTTAAAGATTGCGCGCTGCCCCGCAATTGGCAGTCACTGCGTTCAGACAACGCCGCAGAAAACAGCTGTATCAAGCCGCCACCATCGGTTAAACAATGCTGAATTTTTAGGGCAAAGACGCTCTTATTTCCCGCCAGCCCATCTACAAAAAGCACTTCCCAGGGTGGCCGCTGCATTTCAGTGGGCGTATTCGCAAAATCGCTGAGCACGCTTATAAGCACATCATTGCCGCTGTTTTGAGGCAGCGACAGACGGCGAAGGTGCTCACCCACTTGAAAGTTCTGGTCATCACGCCAAACTGGAAGTTGGCCGACTCCTAGCTCATGCACACACTGGCGTAAGCGGGGTACCGCCTTGCTCAAACCGTCGACAAAGTCGCAGACATCTTCCCACGACGGGGTCGAAGCCAAAAAATGCAATGAGGTTCCGGCTGAACTCCCTTGGGGGAACGTCTCCATACGCCACATTAGTGCTTCTGCCGCGCTGAGCTGGCTATCGCCACCCCAGTTAGCCAACTGCCTTAATTGCGACTCGGGAAATCGCAGTGCTTCGCCAGTGGCGTCAATTTCTGCGCTGTCGTCAGCCAGCTCAGCTTGTACTTTTTGCATCGCCAACAGCCTTTAAAGTAAGCGAAGATTCAGACGCTACAGCGCCGACGGGCTGCGGCCAGTTTTCCAGTGTATCGACAAATTGCTGGCGAACCTTGGCGATATTTTCCGCGAGACTGTCTTCTGGCCAAGCACAGACATCAATCGCATCAAGCACACAAATATCCACTGTACCCGCACGCATCGCATTGTCTTCTCGCCACATTAGTTCCCCAGCATTGCGGATCACCACCGGGATTATGGGCACCCCCGCCTGCCGAGCAATATGAAAAGCGCCTTTTTTAAATTCGCCAACACGGGGCGTATAAGAGCGCGTGCCCTCCGGCGAAATGGCAACAGACAAGCCTCTGCGCAAACGATCAACGGCCGGTTGCAGGGCCTCTATCGCACGCTTACTATTGCTGCGATCTAAAAAGGACATCTCGGCCATTTTCAAAAACGGGCCAATTATAGGGACGTTTTCCGCTTCCTTCTTAACCACACCAGTCAGTTCGCGGCGGATAATATTGTAAAACAAGAAGAAGTCGAGCTTGCTTTGGTGATTGAGAATAAACACTGCTGGGCGGTGCTCCCAAAGCTTATGTTCATTAACAATATTGACCTTAATCCCGGCAATGGCCAAGCCCAGCTCGGTACCAATGCTACCCACCATATCGGCTGCGCGGCGAGGCTCCTTGTAGAGTTTGTTGTAGGCCATGCCTGCAAACATGGTTGCCGCCATGGCCGAGTACGCGCCCACAGTACCCGCAACGGCTTTTATTGATGCGCGTTTTCGCGGTGCGAACTGCAACTCAGGCCAGGCATTAGCAATACCGTGCTTACGCAATTCAGGATGCGGATTCACCATATGCGGTTTTGCCGTTACGGTGAGAAAGGCAATGTCTTCCCGCCCATTGGCATAGCCATAACTTTGGCTGAGCTTAATCTTCTTGGTTTTGGCAAACTTGCTGACTGCCGTGGCTTTATTCACGCCCCACAGGGGCTGTCCGCAGAGATTACCATTGAGCACACCGCGTTTAACTTCTAATTCTGTCGCCAGAATATGTTCAATACCATATTCTTCCGCCAGCGCCTCTATTTGGTATTTGGTCGCCGAGGAAGCAATCGCTACCGTGTGGCCCGCCCGCAAATGTGCGCGCACCAGCTCATAGCCTTCAAAAAACATCGAACTTGCAATATTGCTGTGAAACAGGCTAAACCACAACGCCCGAACATCGTCCTCCGTATTGCCCGCCAAGGTTTTAGCAAACTCACTAAACAACTCGGCAAAGGCTGCCTCGTCCACATCTTGGCGAAACGGTGTGCGCAAGGTATTGAATAACTCGACCAGCCCCATATCGCCTTCGCGAAGCCGCTTTTTAAGATAAACAAGGGCCGAGTAGCCCTCGATTAAGGTGCCATCAAAATCGAAAAACGCCCCTACCTGGGGGCCTTGTGGGCCACGCTTGATCGCGTTTAACGCCGCCGCTACATCACTCATTTACACCACCTTCCTGACTGTTGGCGCAGCGTTCCAGGTCTAGGCTCTCAACATTGGCAAGAGCGGCTACCACACTGTGCAGATAATCCTTTAGGGCTAATCGGTCTTCGTGTAATCCCAACCTCTGCTCCAGCAAGTCACGATTTTTAGCGAGCTTTAATGCGTTTTTAAATAATTCCTGAGACAAACTCTCAGGACTACGAATTTTGTACTGTAACACCCACTGTCGCCCAACCGACAAGCACTCGGCTATAAATAGGCTTTCATCGCTAATTGTTCCACCACCCTTGCTTGCCATTAACTCAGCGACAATAACGTAGGCCTCCATAAATGGCATTAACACGCGGTGGGCCATCAAAAATGGTGCCTGATAAAGCATATTGCGCCGCTCTTCTGCGCGCTGAACTTTGGCGAAAAAATCAGCGTCCAAAATCAGTGCTTCTTCACGCATCTCTTCTTTAAACTTATTTTTCTCGCTAAAGAAGAATTCAAATTTTAGTACATCCCTCAGCGCGTGCGCATCGTTCCAGCCTTGATCGAATATATTTTCATCACCATTATTAATATGACTCGTATGCAGTAAAGTCACTTCCAGAATTGCGCGATTAATAAACCAATGGATAGCGGAATTACGATAGTACGCGGCAATGTTGTGGCTGCCTGCACGAATATTATAAATCGGCTCTAAACCGCCCTTGTAGCAGTCTAATACATCGGCCTTAGCCAGACTGCTCAAAGCATCTTCGATTCCCGAGTGATTATCCAGTTCATCAACTACCTCGGTTGGCAAGGCTCGCCGCCGAGCATAATCTAATAATGGCGAAACCAAGTGGGTAATTTCCGGCAAGGTAAGCGCGCGATTGCGCACTGCGAGCAAAGCCAATGTCGCCAACGCTGGCCCAGTTACCGGCGTCACTTTATTAATTCGTTGAAAGACCTCGATAGCGACTTTCTCAATGGTCGAGGGATTTTTTGAATCTGGATGCATCGCCTCAGTTAAGGACATCAGTTCGCCAAAGCGAACATAAGCAGTACCTATCCATTTACTTTGCATTCGGGCGTAATTCGCCAGCCACGGCAAGCCCTCCTTAGCTTTTTTGGCATTACCGGCTTCTTCTGCAGCCATACCCCATATTTCATGGAGTTGGTCATAAGTAATCGCAACCGGTACCAGAATCACCGATTTACGGCTCTCTACACTTAGAGCCTGCCCGAGATAGCGCAACAAGCCGTACATTGGCGGGCGCAACTTGCCAGTTCTGGACCGTCCACCCTCCATATACCATTCCAAATTCCCGCCACTACGAGCCAGATATGCCAGATACTCTTTGATCATTAACTTGTAAACGCGATCGTCGCCGAAACTACGACGTATCAATATTGCGCCACTGCGTCTCACCACTGAACCCATTGGCCAAAAGCCAATATTATCGCCGCCAAGAATATAATTGCGTGGTAACGCGGAGGAGGAAATCAGTTGCGTAAGGATGAAAGGGTCAGCATAGGAGCGATGCGTTGGCAAAAACACCAACATATTATCCCTGCTCAAAACTTCTAATCGGCGCAGAGACTCTTGATCGACATCTACGGTCCATGCGTTGGTGTGCATAGGGGCTAACACACGGTCAAATAACGTAGTAAACAGTGGTTTTTGCACCGCCACCAGACTTTGCAAACTTCGTCGCGCACGGCTATGCGCCTCAGATTGGGACAGTCCCTCCTTGACAGCCAGTTCCCGCAAGGCATTTTGCACCCGTGACGAACCAAGAATTTTGCTGACTATTGCTTTTTTGCCCATCGTAATGGAGCTATCGCTAGCTTCACGAACTTGCTTACCGGAATGTTGACTGCGATCGTGTTCGTCTTGCTCAATATCCTTCTCTTTCAAATTTGTCACCTAGCTATTGGTCAATATTACATGCCACCAATTCAAACACGTCGTCATACTGACGCTCCCATTAGTTGAAACCGCTATAATGACTTTAAAGTCAATATATCCGATGCACCGAAACTTCGCAAATATCGTGCGCCAATAAAATAAGCAATGGGGTGATTTAATGGAGAAGACGAAAGACGACGAATTCTTAGCTTATTGTCGCAATATACGTATCAACGTCTGCAATAAATTCTGCTAGTGCTAGCTTAGCCTTCGCACCGGGGGTCTTGTTCACCTCAGATAGAGCTGGCAAGGACACCTGAGTAATATGGTAGTCACAAAGTAATTTTCGGCATTTATTAAGTATCAGCCTAGACCTCAAGGTCTGCAGCGCCGCAAACTCATTTAGCGCTAAAGATTCTTCAAGATCCTGCACTACTGCTTCGAGCAGAGGCTTAAGCAAGCTCCACGATTCATAGTCTGTGCTCATACAAGCCCAATTCTTTAATCATATTAAAAGGCGGGCAGCCTAAATGTATGGCTGCCCGAAAGGCACAGCAAGCTAGGGCATAGGTATAGGGAAAGCAGACAAGGTATCCGTTGTGGCGCCCAGTTCAGGTAACGCAATACCATCTACCGGAACACCATAAGTACCAAGTAAGGCAAAAATCACTGAGCCGTAAAGCTTTTGAGGTTTACGACCAATTACAGGCAAACCTATGGGTAGTTTCTGCTCTGAGGCCAAGGCAAGTAAAGCGGCCATAGCACCTTCTGGCGAGCCCATTATTTCGAGATCCGCGCCGATCAACGGCACCGCACCTAAGCCATCTTCTATTGCAATGCCTGACAACAGATCGAGCCCAACACCGCCTATTGCCATAGGGTCGACCCCAAAGGGCAAAGCAAGACCGGGAACGCCTGCAGGTAGTTGTGCAACTGCGGGTGCACTCATTCCCGCAATGGCTACTATAAATACCAAACTAGAAAAAAAAACCCTATACTTACGCAATATCGCATTCATGTCTTTCTCCTTTTTTTACTTTAATTATTCGTTAATACACATCATTTTATAAATATTTTAAATTTAAAGAGGGAAGCGTAAGCCGATATTTATTTGAATATCTTTCAAGATTCCCGGCGCCCGAATATCTTCTTCGAAATCGCTTTCACGCTCCAAAAACCGATCGCCTGCGAGATATACCGCCTCAAGTCTAATCCCAAGCGAAGTATCACCAATATCAAAGGGAATAACGTAGCCTAGACCAGCGCCGTAATTAAGGGTGATAAAATCATCATCGCCATCTGGAATGGGGTCATTAGTGCGTTCGATGGGATACTCAACATACCGAGTAACACCACTAGCCAGTTTAAGATAAAAATTATTCTCAAACGGATAGATAAGTGTATTAAATATTAAACTTTGTTTTGCGACATCACCGCCTTTGGTATAGCTACCACCAAACTCAAAGCCATACCAACCTTTGCGTCTAAACCCCGCCACTACACTCATACCCTTTGCCGTGCCTATTGGATCATCAACCGTCGTCGTGGTGCTGCCACCCAATCCGCCGAGTATCCCGCCGGAACTTTGGGTCGTTCTGCTGCGCGGCTCGGTTTCACTTTTCTCGTAGTTAAACAGCACATCTACATAACTACTAAACTCCGTTGAGCCAGTGCTACCGCTGGATGAACTCGGCGCAGCAGCTTCACCTTCGCCGTATTGTGCATACGCCGGGCTGACCACTGTCAATAATAGCGCTACCGCCGCAAGGTATAATTTGCTGTTAAAATTTTTCACTGCTATTACCTCTATCATCTTTATTCTTAATAGTTTCACGAATTTCGTTTTTCGTACCGCATCTTAAAACTCGTAGTCAATCCGAAGACCAATTGTTCTACGCGTGCCAAGAGACGCTAGAGCACCAAAATCAAGCTTTAACATACCGGCTGTATAGAACTCGTCTTTTAGGTTTTGGCCTGACAAGGTAAAGCGAAGGTTTGAGTCTTCTAACAAGTAGCTTACGTGCGCACCCCAAAGATCATATTTTGGTTGGGAATAGCGCTCATCATTACTTGCCGAGTAGAAAAAGCCATCGTTATAGTAATAACTTACGGTTGCCTCTAGCGGCCCACCGGGAATCATCCAGGTATTAGCAATCGAGGCTGAGCCGGTATATTCGGGCGAGCGGGTAACCCGGTTGCCCGTAAAGTCATTATTCTGGGTGAACACGCCAGTTTCAGGGTCGTGACCTGCACCATCAGTATAATCGGTGTAGATTGCGTCAATATAGGTGCCGTTAATAGTTGCGACAAGGCTGCCAAAATAGCTTGGGAATATGTCTGCTTTAATATCGAACTCAAAGCCTTCAGACTCCGCTGTACCCGCGGTATCCAAAGACAAAGCGCCACCGTTTGTTAATGAAATAGACTGGGTTTGCAAGTTTTCTATTTCATAGCGGAAGGCCGCTAAATTTACCTGCATAGTCTCTTCAAACAGCATTGTCTTTAAACCAATTTCATACGCCGTTGTTTCCTCAGGCTCCACATAAGCGGGCGGCAAGTAGAATGCAAAGGCATTGTAGGAATGAGCCTTAACCGCCTCTTGATAAGATAGATAGATTAGCGTGCCATCATCCCAAGGGCGGAAATCAACTGCAATTTTTGGTTTAAAGCCCTTGGTTACGTCGTCTAAAGGATGCGGATTATCTTGCTCGTCCCGCGCCTCAGTCCACTTAAACGCAGGTAGCTCGTCGCCATTCGGCAAACGAATAGTCGTCTCGGACTGCACCACCCCACGCTCTTCATTCTGGTAGCGACCACCAAGGGTTATAGACATCCATTCCGTTACTTCGGCGGTCGCCTGCAAAAATACCGACCAAGATTTGGTGCCAACCAAGCCAATATTAGACAGGGCGTAACTTGGTATTTTAAACTCGTTTGTTACTGTATCTAACACTGGCGACAATGCATCGAGAAGCGCTGGTGGCAAGTCCACACCGAGGGCATCAAGGTTTTCGGGATTAAGCCCACCGACGGTAACTTCCACTGGGTCAAAACCCTGTTCGTTTTTAAAGAAAAACGCACCACCCGTCAAGGTTAACCAGTCTGACCAAATACTGCCGTCATTAGACAGGAGTTGAAGCTCTATTTCATCAATGTCCGCTTCGTGCCGGTGAACAATAAAAGACGCACCGGGGAATTCGGTGCCATCGTAATCGTAGTTATATGGATTGCTGTGCGCCTGGTGACTAGCCAACAACTTTATATCCATAAAAGGCAGCAGCCAGTCGGTTTGACTAGAAATTACAAAAGATTGCAAATGACCATAGCTGGGAAGATCGGGGTTGACCTTGTAATTGCGACCGTCTTCACCATCAATTCCGACCGCCGTACCCAGCGGTGTGGGGTTGATATTTGCGGCAACAGTCGATGTGCCATCGCGCTTAGCACCTTGCAAAGTTAGACGAGTGTCAATATTTTCGCTTGCCTGCCAGCGTAGCATCACCCGCCCACCAAATAACTTATCAGCTGGAATCGGCTTTCCGGCTATGGTGCTGTCCTCACTAAACACCTTGTCATCCTGACCGTATGTTGCGGCAAAATTCATCGCAACAGTGTCGGTTAGGGGAACGTTGACAAACATATTTACATCGTAGGTATCACGAGCTTCAGCCTTGCTTGCGGCAAGTGATATCTCGGTCCACGTCTCCTCAAAATCAGGTTTCTTCAATACGACGTTAATTGCCCCACCGACCGCGTTGCGGCCGAACAAGGTTCCCTGTGGACCTTTAAGTATTTCTACTCGCTCTACCCCTTTAAGATTTTGCGCCACAGATGGCGAGAATGGGTAGTAGACACCATCGACATACGTTGCCACACTAGGGTCAGAAGAAAGCCAAGCCTCAGAGCCAATACCACGCATAAATACACTGGTAAAATCACCGGCCTGAGTGCCCATATCAAGGCCCGGCGTTACCTTCATAAGGTCGGTGGTATTTTCAACGCCAAATGCAGCCAACTGGTCAGGACTAAACGCCTGAATAGATATCGGGACGTCGTTTACATTCTCTTCACGCTTTTGAGCCGTAACCACAACTTCTTCGAGTGCTCGAGAGTATTTTTTCGGCTTTTTCTCTATCACATTACCCTGCCCTAAAACTGCAGGTGAAGTCAAAAGCAGGGACTGAGTCAGCGCGACCAATGTCATTGCCTTAAAGCGATATGTTTTCATTATTCAACACCCATTCCGCTAGCGCTTATGCACTAATTATTCTTAGTTTAATATCAGGCCATGGCCTTTTTTAAGCTTGTGTATTCGCTGCCTATTTGTTCAACCAAAACTTATTTGGCTCCGGGAAAACGCCGCACTGAATGGCCACGTGCCGGAAGTTCCAATAAGTGAACTCACGAACAATTTTCCGGTTTTTATAGCAGTGAAAAGTAATACCCCGAGTGTGGGTGGTCTTACCCTTTGCTGGAAGCCCCATAAAATCACTGTTGTGTTGTGCTTTCCACACCCAATTCATAACCGCCCATTCATCGTAATCATGATCGGCACCCGTCATGCAATCCGCCGACCACATTGCCCACTCCTGCTGACTATACCCCTCAGGCGCGTCTTGACGCAGCAGCGCAGTCCGATCACCAGCAGGACCACCATCATAGCGAATAATATCAAATTGATGGACGCCTAGCGGTGAATCGGGGCCTGAATTATTGAACGGCAAGAAGGCGCGATGTAGTTCCTCTTTATTCTGAATGGTCTGAAAGAAGGTGATATCTTCAAACACAAAATCATCAGCATAATAATGAATAATTTCATCGGCACCACCGGTAAAAAAGGTATCAATCCAATCTTCACCTGTGGACATACCCATTCGTCCCTGGCCATTAAAACCGCGACCCGCTGCCTTAGCAGAGCTCATAGCAAAGGCAGTAGATGGTGCTATCCCGGCAACAAGCATGGCGGCGCCCGCTTTTTTAATGAAATTTCTGCGACCTTCTTCCCTTTCAATACGATCTACTTCGCCGAGATACCCTAAATGCATGACATTGTCCCCTAACAGCTAAAGTGTAATTAATTTATTTTTGTGCTCGCCAAACTTACTGACAACAACTCTTGCCTATCAAATTACCCCCTTATTGATATTTATGTCAACAATCAATTATATTTTTATTGATAAACAACTCAACAATAAGCCAGCGCGCACAAATATTCGATACAAAAATACCCGCCATATTTATTTAAATACAATAAAAACAATATCTTACAATTATTGCGTTACCAAAAAACACAATAAAGTAGCATTTTAAAAAACTCAATAAGAGCCCTGAATTCTATCAAAAGTAAGGAATTTAATTGCAAAATGATTGCGCCAGGAACAATATATTGATAGTTTTATCAATAGTAAAAATTGATCAGTGTCATACCGATGTATTTAGGAGATAAGCATGACCGCATTAACAAAAACGAGAGCGGGCAGTCCAAAGTCTGGCTTTCGCTATATAAAGCCTGCCAAGCGTCGTGCGACTCAGTATGAGGAAATAACATTACATACCCAGTGGGACCCCAAGAATTTCGCCCAATCAGGCTGGTTTAACTTAGATAAGAACGGAAACCCGGCGTGGCGAGAAGACGCCACTGTGCTGCAATCAAGCGATTGGTGGGAGTATCGCGATCCAAACGCTGAATGGTTTCGCCCTTTTGTAAAACGTCAGGCTGACATTGGTCGCTCAATTGAACAGAGTATAGCTGGCGCCAAACGCGCAAAAACCTTCGCCAGCTTTGATGCAAGCTGGGTGAATTTTTTACAAAGCCATTACGCCGCTTATCGCTTTGCTGAGTACGGCTTGTTTCTAGCCCTATGCCAGGCCCAACGAGAAGCCGGTTCCGATGTTGTTGCTCAACCTATTATCTTTCAAAGCGTTGAAAAAGACCGCCACGCTCAAGACATTACCTTGTACGGCATGATCCTAGAAACTGAACTACCTGGCTTCAGCGACGCCCAGGCTAAGGCAATGTGGATGGATGCGCCAGAATGGCAAGGACTCCGTAAAATTATCGAGTACCTCCTCGCTTGCCGAGACTGGGGCGAAATTTATGTAGTGGTCAACTGCTTTGTTGAACCTTTAGCATCGACCCTACTCTGCCGGGAATTAATTCAGCGCAACGCAACGCTCCACGGCGACCCAGTTAGTACTGTTATTGCGCAAGCTGCGGAATCAGACCGGGAGAGTAAACGCGCCAGCAGCAAGGCATTTATCGATATGATTTTGCGGCAAAATCCCAGCAACAGCCAGTTAATCGCGAGCTGGGCTGAAAAATGGCTACCACTGGCTGAAGCGGCGGCAAAGGATTTAATTCCACTATTCGCAACGCTTAAACACAATGCGGTTGACGGTCAGACCGCTTACTACAATGTGCATCGTGAATTTTGCGAGCTTATGGCTGAGCTTGGTTTGGCCCAGGTTTTGGAGAGTGCAGCGTGAGTCAGATTAAGGAAAACCACACAGTATCAGCAAAACTTATTGGCGGTGATGAAGCCGGAATTATCTGCGAGTTAATGGAAGAACTCTTTGATGATGTTGTTGTGACCGACATGGGCTCATATATGTCGATTGAAACCCAAAATCCGGAATTAGTATTTGATGTTGCTGAAATCACGGAGGCCATGGGCAGCCCATATTCAGTATCTCGATTTCTCGCCGTATTGGCGACATATAAAGGCTTTATCGAAGTAAACGACGACAACGTCATCATCCGGGACGAAGGCTAAGGCCCAGGGGAGCTAGAATGAAAATTAGTGAAGCATATGATCGCGTCAAAGCGATAGATTGGGAACCCAGCTATATAACCCAAGAAGAGAAGACCGTTGAAACAACCAAGTTTCATCTCGATGGCGTTAAGCCAAACGATCCATTTAAAACCTTTGTAAGAGAATACTGCGAGCAAGAACTTGAAAAAGACGATCGCCACTATGCACTACTCGAAGCGGCGTCGCGCCTGAATACCGGCGAACCGGACGGTCGCTGGATGGAGGGCATGAAATTTGGTCTCTCCAACCTCGTTGGCGTTGAGTACGCTGCTGCCAGGGCAATGGGACGTATGGCGCGAACGGTTGCCCCAGTAGAGCTTCGCCAAGGCTATATGATGCAAATGCTTGATGAAATGCGCCATTCCAACCTTGAGATGAATGTTATCCGCCATCATATGCGCTCATGGAAGGATCCCGTGGGCTTTGATGTTGCCGCCCAAGCCGGCGCGTGCAGCGTCGGCAGCAGTATTTTTAGGTCCATGGTAGAAGACTTAGTTACCAGCGACCCCGTAGAGACCTCCATTGGCTTGCAGGTTTTTGTCGAGACCGCCTATACCAATTTATTCTTTGTTGGCTTGTCATCTCACGCCTCAGCGCACGGCGACGACATGCTGGCCTCAACTCTGTTAACCATTCAGTCTGACGAAGCCCGGCACATGGCCAACGGCTGGGCAACCCTTTCTACGCTACTCCAAGACGACCGCAATATTCCCATGATTCAAGACGCAATGGACAAATGGTCTTGGCGTATTCACACCAGCTTTGGCATGGGCAATATGCTGTTTGGCGACTACTTCGTTACCAAGCGTACTGAATCCGCTAAAGAAATGACCATGCGCTGGGTATTTGATGATTTTTACGGTGGCTTTTACCAGAAACTTGAAAAATTTGGCATCAAACCTCCACCGCATTTGGATGAAATGATTAGCGACCTCGACTGGATGTCCCACTCAGCGGCAATTTATATTTTTGGCGCGTGGCCAACCTTCTTTCACCGTTACGATGGTCTTAACGACGACGATTTCGAATGGTTTGAAAAGAAATACCCAGGGTTCTACGAGCACTTCGGATCTTTCTGGGAAGCCTATAATAAGTGTAAGGACCCCGAAGATGGCGTGCTAATACTAAAGGAAATGGGCGGACTGCCTAATTTTTGCCAAGTTTGCCAGCGGCCCACTATCTTCCCACGGCCAGATATTAGCAAGCAACGGGCCTGCAAGTTTGGCGACGAAACCTTTATCTTTTGCTCTGATGGTTGCCAGAATATTTTCACCAAAGAGCCTCACCACTACGTGGGCTTTAAGAATTTTTACGATCTTTATGAAGGTAAAGAACTATCTACCGTTATCCAAGAACTGGGCTTTGTTCGGGCCGACGGCATAACCCTTATGGCGCAGCCTGAACTGGAGCCAAAACGCCTCTGGACGCTAGATGATATCCGCAAGGTCGACTACGTGGTTGAGCGCCCAGCGCCACCGGCGTTTAAATGCTAAGGGAGAGAATCTCGTGGGTCACACAATCACACTCGAACCATTTGGTATAGAGTTCCCCTGCAGCGAAGACGACAGCATCCTTGAAGCAGCATTCAAGGCGGGACTATCTCTGCGCTATGGTTGTAAACACGGGGGCTGCGGCGGCTGCAAAGCTCAGCTCAGCCAAGGAGACGTAGAGCACAATAATCACGCCACAGCTATCTCTGAGGAAGAAATTGACGCTGGTGTAGCCTTACTCTGCTGCGCCTACGCAGAGGAAGACATCGTCATCAATCTAGAAGATTACGAGGAGAGCGAGCTTACTCCCGAGTTCCCCCTACGCCTCTACAGCGCAGCCGTCGCCGATATACGCCCGGTAACACACGACACCGTGCATTTGATTATTGAAGGTAGCGAACTCGCAAACTACAAATTCAAAGCCGGCCAATATTTGGAGATTAAGCCCCCCAACAGCATTGACAGTTGGCGCAGCTTTTCGATGGCCAATACACCCAATGAAGATGGTCAGATTGAGTTAATCATTAAAATCATTGCCAACGGCGAGTTTAGCAACTACCTCAAAGATGCCGCCAAAGTTGGCGATAGAATCGAGTTGCGCGGCCCTTACGGCCAATTTCAATTATCAGAAACATCAGCAGATATTATCATGGTGGCTGGCGGCTCCGGAATGGCGCCAATTATTGCCATGCTAAATCAATTGGTAGCTGAAAAGTCATCTCGGAATATCCGTTTCTTTTACGGCGCGCGGGGGTGTAAAGACCTCTACTTCATTGACGAGATTAACGCCTTAGGGCAACAACTTAATAGCTTCGAATTCATACCGGTACTGTCAGCACTTGATGACGAAGATGACTGGCAGGGTGAAACTGGATTTGTCACCGAGGTACTGGCAAAACACTGTGACTCACTTCGCGGTGCCGAAGGTTACTTATGCGGACCACCGCCAATGATTGACGCAGCGGTTGAGGTACTAAAGGCAAAGGGTATGTTCAATAGCCGAATTAAATTCGACAAATTTGTGCAAAACACATAGCTAGATGTTCACCGGCTTGCGCATTCACCTCAGATGCGTAACTCCGTTTGGGGCTTAGATTACTAAGCCCCTTTTTTCAAATATTAGCTAGATCTCTGCTCTACCGTCAAAGGCGCCGATGGCAAGAACAGTGCAGCACCTTTGACCGCAATAACACACAGTGCGATGGTCAGCAGCGTTCCCGCCCAGATCAGGCCTTGACTAAACTCTGCTTCAGATAAGTGCAAGGCAACAATAATGGGGCCACCTAGACCTGCGTTAGCACCCAGCATTGTCATTGGGAACAATACGATCAAACCAAGCAATCCTGCGTGGCCTGAAACACGTCGCCACAACTGCACTGCCAATACGGTAAAGATAATCACCTGAGTGCCTTCGAGCACACCAATAACCAATGGATAGTTCCACAATCGCAGAACATAGGGGCCGTAGTAGGTGTAAACGCCCATGCCTGTCCCGATCATTTCAAACACGCAAGAAGCGCTGATTTCAGCAAGCCAGATCATAAAGAGCAGCTTGGTTGTCATTCTGCCCTCATAAATCATTTTACCTGCATAAAGGCATGCAGTAGCGTAAAGAATAATATAACCACTATGCGACCAATTTGGCTGCACAATACCAAATGCAGTGAAATGTGAGTACATCGCGCCGGCCACGCCATTATGTACATCATAGAACCACAAATCGAATGCGACATCGTAAAGAGGTTCTATAAACGCACCCAAACCAGCGGCCACACAAGCGAGCACATAAAAAGGCGTTTTTTGCTTAACACCCATTTTGCTTGCTATGACAAGCATTACAACAACGATGGCCCAGCTACCCCATGTGAACACGTTCTGCCACACAAGGTTAAGCTCTCCCATCATTACTTCATTTGGCATTGCGCCCATAGATCACCCGTAACTGTCATTATAATTGATTTTAATATATATTAATTGACTCAAAAGTCAATATGAGTAGAGGCCACAAAACCCAGCAAGCCAATATTGACTATATGATCAATTTGATCAAGACTAGACAAGTAAAAGTAAGGGGCCAGTGGCACCTACTCCAAACGCACTACAAACATAAAAAATGAGGTATGCCATGCACTTAGGATTCCTGAACAGCGAAATCAATAACAAACCTGATGAAGAGATACTTAGCTCTCGTCGAAAATTTGTTAAAACTGCCGGAGCAATGATCAGTGTTGCAGGATTAGCACCCAGCGTCGCGTTTGCAGCGAAAGCCAAGGAACAGGGCTTTAACGGCACAGGACGAATGGGTATGTCTACAGGAGAAGACTGGATAGACACTTTCTATACCGGCGGCGCCGAAGCAATCATTCATTACTATGCCGACGATTTTGTTTTCGAAGACATTACCCTATTTCAAACCATACAAGACAAAGAAGAGTTATATAATGCATTCTTGCCATTTGGCAAAGGCTCTCCAGCCGGTGAACACCAGTTTGACGTACTTCGCTACGATGGCGGCATGGCCGGCGACAGAACCGCGCAATTGCGCACGAAAAATCCCGGCGGTTATACCGATGCCGAATGGCAGCACTGGTCGCACGATACCTTTTTAGGCGCGGAGTACTCCTATGACGAATGGTGCGTAATGCAGTGGATTTGGCGTGGCAAACATAAAGTCGACTTCTTAGGGCTACCCGCAACTGGCAAAACAACTACCACCCGCGGCATAACATTCCATTGCTATAAAGATCGCAAAATAGTTCGCGAATCGACCTACTGGAACTACCGGGACGTTGCTATTCAATTAGGCGCAGCGCAAGCACCAGATAAGTTCTGGCTTAAAAAGTAGCTTCTCCTTTATGGTGGAGGCATTGCTTTCTTGCATGCCACCACCATCCCACCTACAGATAAATTCAGCCTAGACCAATACACTCGTCAAGCCGTATTGCTATCGACACCACTTCACCACCTATCGCCCATCACGACAGCACCCGGCGGAATGCCAACACGTCGACTTGGAATATCGTAGCGAATATTATTCTTCTCAGAGATAGCTTGCGCAAGCTAATTAAAAATTGGCTTGCGCACCAGGTTCAGAGACCGTATGTGAGGGCGGCGGCCGAACCAACATTTTTAAACCGTTTGACGTGCCCGCACTGCCATCTCATTTAAGTTTAACGTCTCTGAGGCAACCTTTAGAACGGCTTCACACCCTTTTGGCTCTTTCAAATTCTTAGGGTTATACCATGGACTAAAGGCGCGCAGCAGGCGTGGCGTAATAAAGAAAAACATACCTGAATATGACTTAAACTTACGAATAAAGCCTTTAAAGCCAGCATCAACCCGTCCAGCCTCAATGTCTTTCTTCAACATATATTCACTTAGCGGAACTGCAAAGCCAATCAAATGTGAAGTGGCCTTAATAATGCCACCGAGACGCCCCCAGTAAGTACCGTAGAGCGCCTCTACTACATTAAACGCGCAGCTACGGTGCTCGAATTCCTCTGATAAATGCCAGCGCCATAGCGACAATGTAATGAGATCGACATTCTGATCTTTGAGTCGCTTATTGGCCTGCACTAAAAAGTAAGCAGCAAAAATTGGGCCCGCTGTTTCAAAGCCCTCTGCGTATAACATAGCGTGACGCAGACCATAGTTCTTATCAAAGCGCTCATAATCAGCCTTTAGACGGTCCGTATACTTATCCATCTCTGGATAAAAGCCGGTCGCCCGCACCATATCGTTATACTTCATATGGGTTTTTGAGTGATTAGCTTCTTGTTGACAAAATAATTCGCAATCAGCAAATAGCTCCTCACTATTTTCAGGAAGCATTTTTTTGGCTTTCGCCAGAGCACGAATCAGATAGCCTTCTAGCAGCGGGAGGCCAATGCTCACCGCATTCCAAAATTGCGCTAGCTCCGGATCGTTTGGAATCCAGTCGATTCTAGCGTCGGAAAAATCTACCTCAATTTTGCGCGCTTCGGGTTTAATATTCATATGGGCACCTACTAATTTCATATCGTCGTGGCGGCTAGTGTTGATAATGTACACTATATTGATCTTGGAGTCAATAAAGAGGTAGCTATCGCTTGTGAGCAAGATCGTCCGAAATACCCAGCGCCGCCACCTTTGATCATTAGCATAATCCGGTCATCGCGCTACCTAATCGATCCATTATCACGCACAGCCAACCGGCAGCTACTTTTGCGCCGCGCGACAACGCAACACCATCAATCAAGTTATTCTAGCGCTACAGTAAAGCCTCTGAATTAGCAGCCCCAGGCATATCCATAATCCCATCAGATCACACAACTAATTGATGGCACACTTAAAATGCTTACCCCATCCAGCCAGAAATTAATTGACTAGCGGCCCGCCAATCACTTTAAGACCAAGAATTACCCCAAAAAAAAGCCCGCAATTACGCGGGCAAAGCTGCATCAGAAACCAATATTTCTCAGCAAATTAATATTCCCATTCGAGACCTACACCGTACATCCGCGGCCTGGCGTAAGACTCACCCACACCAAAGTCCTGACGAAAACGCTGCATATGACTGACCTCATTAGTAAGATTCGACCCCCAACCGTAAAGCTTCATACTAGTCTTGGAATCTCTAATGCTAAATCTTGCATTAACTTTTGTGTATTCTTCTTCTGGCACATTATTGGTGGGATCAAACCAGAACCCAGAGTTGTAGTAAGCACCCAGACCCAGCTCGTTTTCAAAACGCCCTATATCAAAGCGATAGCTAACATCTACAACACCCGCAAAATCAGCGGTACGAATAGTCGTGTTACCGGAGCAATCGTAAGTGCCTTCTAAACCGGTTTCGGGATCGAAGTTAGTACACTCGTACTCGTCGTAGGCGCCATCCAGCCACGTTCCTGAGAAATTAACTACCAAGCCATCAATTGGTGTGTTGTAAGTCATTTCGAGCTCGGCGCCATCAATAGTGTATTCTGCCGCGTTTTCAAGACGAGTTACGCCGCCACTAGTTAAGGATAAAATCTGTGCGTGACCATTTTCTACAGTAGTTGAGAACAACGCGGCATTTAACCGAAGACTTCCATCAAGCCAATCCGACTTGATACCTATCTCATGTGATTCAGCTTCTTCCGGCTCGATTCGAGATGGAGGAGCATTAATATTGAGACCATTAAAGTTACCACTCTTAAATGCGGTCGAATAGCTGTAATAAACCATAGCATCTTCAGATAAATCGAAATCTATACCGAAGCTCGGCGTAAAATCCGTCCACGTCGCACTGTCTTCATCGTAGTCAAAAGCCCTCACCCAGTCAGTTGTTCCTAATATTGGCAAATTCTGCACCCGAGCATCTACCGTAGAGATGGGAATAACGCGGGTCTCATCAGAATAGCGACCACCAAATTTTACTGACAGATAATCGGTAATATCTATGTCAAATTCAGCAAACGCCGCCTTAGCATCGGTTTCTACACCGCCGTATAAAAGCAGGTTAATTGGATTAGCTGGCAAACCGTTAATACCCAGCGCGCTCAAACCTAGCGACTTAACAAGATTGTTAAGTAAATTAGGGTTAAGTCCAGCCAGCTGCTGACCAAGCGTAAGCCCGTCTATATATATTGGCGTGGTTTGATCTTTGTAGGTATCTTCAACATAAATACCACCAATCCAGCTCAACCAAGATGGCCCCCAATCCGAGCTAGTGAACACGATATCAATTGAGTCGGTTTCAGCGGTATTTGGAATAGCCTCGATGATAAGCAGCTTCTCGTATGCCATATCGTAGTCCCAGTAAACACCACTGGTTGCTTCAGAGTGACCGAAAATTGCCTTGGTATTGAAGTATTGATTTGAAATATCAAATTCTAATTTTGACGCCTGCGACTCCATCTCGGTGTAAACTTCAGTTCCTACACCTGTTTCCCATGGCTCCGGATTAGCGGTCAATACTGACGAGAACAACGGAGAAGGCTCCGCGTTGGTCAGGGGTGCAGAATCACCAGAGCTGTGACGAATATTGTAATGGCTAGCATTAATTTCCAGCCAATCGGTGGGCGCCCAGCGCGCCTCAACTTTTACGCCACGATCGTCATAATCTAAGTGCTTTTGGCTTGGGTCCGGCGTATAAATCATATACGTTTCGCGATTGGTATATAAACCAGAAACTCCCAAGGCAAGATTATCGCCAACTGGTCCGGATAAGTGCACCTTACCTTTCAATAAATTATAATTCCCGCCCTCAACAGTAACATTCGCCTGAACATCTTCAAAACTTGGCTTTTTTGTTTCCACAACAATGGCACCGCCAACTGCGTTACGGCCATACAGCGTACCTTGCGGCCCTTTTAACACAGTAACTGACTGCACATTACCCAAGGATTGCGCCTGGTTAGATGTCAGCGTTATGTATAAGCCATCAATATAGGTTGCAACACTCGAGTCAATTGGCCCTTGAAATGAATCAGAGCCGACGCCCCGAATAAATATCAAACTATATGCAGCCATTTCGGTTACAGTTAAGGCTGGCGTTACATTCATCAGATCTTTTATGTCTGCAACACCCATTGCATCAAGGGCGGCGCCAGTATGCGAAGTCAAGCTAGCTGAAATATCTTGAATATTCTCTGTTTGCTTACGCGCCGTAACGACAACCTCTTCTAGCTGGCGATTATTTTTTTTCCTTTCAATAGTGGGACTGGCATCGTCTTGCGCATATGCAGCCCCCCCCAACATGATGAGTAACGTCGAAAATGACGTTAGCAGATGACTTTTTTTCATTGTTTAAAATCCCTCAACCTTACATTGTTATATTTTGTATACATAAGAATTTTGCACACACAAAATCTTCAAGCATTGCTTCTAACTTATTGTGACTCGCATTTAAAAAGTAGCACCTATTGATGCTACGGTCAATATCGGTGCATGTCAAATAGAAAAACAACATCTTTTACAAGCAGAAACACACAAAACCATACAACAGAAAAACATACTTTATATTTTAATATCAATCACTTACAAAGCATTACCCAAAGCTTAACAAAGAGTAGCTGCGAACGAGCAATGACTATTGAGTCTCATCGCAGTAGCGATTTTACAAATAAAATGCAATCTGCGTCACAATTAGCGCTCGCCTTTTGTTCCACACCAAATTCAATATTGACTTACAGGTCATTATAGATGCACACTACGGGAGTATTGATTTTTTTGGAGTGCTTGTAATGAAAAAGAATAAGACGTTTACACGATTTGCTGCATCTGTACTTCTTTGCGGCGCAGCCAGCATAGCTAGCGCTCAAGAACTGCCTGTTATTGGCGGGCTACTTGGCGGCGACATGCTTGGCGGACTTGGCAATTTAGGCGGCGAATCGCTTCCACTTGTTGAAAGCCTACCTGTACTTGGTACATTTTTACCGTTTGCACTGGGCGAGCTACCCGCAAGTCTGCTAGCAATTGAGCCGCCTATCGATAAAACTATAGCAGGCTTGGGACAGATTGGCGGGTTAGCAGGACCGGTTTCCGGAAACCCTGAATCGCTGATTCGCCCTGTTCAGAAACTAGCTATTCCTGTTGCGTATGATGTAATCCCTGTAACGAAGGTATTACTTAACAACCCAGCTGGCCTACCTGACTTCTTCACACAGGGCGGCGTACTGATTATGCCTGATATCGCATTAATTCCTGCGATCCCATTAGTTAATCAGCCGTTGTAGGCTTGCCAAACTGCCTGGCTCAGCGATGCTGAGCCAGCACAAACATCATTCATATCACCAAGCCATCAACACTTAGCTAGATCCATTCAAGAGCAACACTGAAAAGCCTCGCGCGGACGAGAAAACCCTGAGACTACAACGAATCAGCGAACCTACGTTGGCGTATTTAACCAAGCTCTCAGCGACAGCTTGCGCACCGATACACTAAAAATTCGTAACAGCAAGCATTAAATGCCGCATGCGAATACCAACGTGATGATAGCCGTCGCGGAAAATTAAAGAAAAATAGATTGCGAATTGGGACCTAGCAGTGGAATTTACTCAGGCGCAATATAAATAGAAACGAGAGAATGCACAGTCTTCTTCATAGTCTTGGCAGAGCTGCCTGAAAAATGCATATGTGCAATTGCGTGAGCCATACTCAAAACAACCCGGGCGCCGTCACTGGCATCAATTCTTTCAGAAATTGAATTATCTTTCCTGCCCTCCAAAATCAAACTTCTAAGCGCCTTCACAGTATCGCGATAAAACTCAAGGTACATATCCCAGAGGAAGCCCCGCGTTAAACCACTCCACTCCAACCAAATAGTAATGTATTCAGGATTGGATGAAATTGATTGCGCAAATGACGACAACATATCCTCAATGCGCTCCGAGGCAGAAGCGTTAAGATGAGCGCGGGACAATACGAATCCATCGAGAAGAAAGCGCCGCACTTCGCGAATTACTTCTTCTTGCAGTTTTTCTATTGTGGGGAAATAGTGAAATACAGTTGGGTTGGCAACGGCTGCGAATTTGGCTACATCCGCGTGAGTGGCATTAAGAATACCTTTTTCAGCAAAAACCAGGATTGCGCATTCCAGTAACTGTACGCGACGACGCTCGGGTGACATCCTCACCGCGCGAACCCTTTTTACGTCGCTTCCATTTGCTAAATCCAATTCTCCCAATTTTTTCTTTGCCATTTTATCTACCAATAACTCTTAAAAAAGGATTTTAGCATTCTTATTAACTATTTACTCAATTCACAACATAGCATCTACTAACAAGCACTCGAGCTTAAACAGACCCTAGCGATCCGGCGCCAAATAGCTCATTACCAGAGAGTGAACGGTATTCTCCACCGTTCGCTTGGAGCTCCCCGCAAAGCGCATATGTGCAATGGTGTGAGCCATCCCCATAATTACCCGCGCCGCGTCACTAGCATTGATTGTTGAAGATACCGAATTATCGACTCTGCCCTGCAAAAGCATTTTGCGTAGACCCGCAACCGCTTCTTTATAAAATTCTAAGTACAGCTGCCAGATCAGGCCGCGAGTGAAGCCAGACCACTCCAACCAAATGGTAACATATTCGCTATTTCGATCAATTTGCTCTTGGAAGGTCAGTAGCAAATTTTCAATTCGCTCGTAGGCGGGCCCCTCGGTCTTAAGGCGCGCGGTGATCATCTCGTCGACAAAGTAGCGATGAATAGCCTGCAACACTGCTTGCTGGAGATTTTCAATGCTAGGGAAATAATGAAAAATTGTTGGAATAGAAACGCCAATACGTTCGGCAATGTCAGCGTGCGTCGCATTTGCCAAACCACGCTCTGCGAATGCAGAAATACCTGCATTTAGAATTTGCTCATGACGGGCTTCCGGCGACATCCGCTTTGCTCGCGGTTTGCCTGCATTCACTACAGGAAGGCTGCCAACTTTCTTTTTCACGCATACGCCTCTTAAATATTCAACCTATATTTCGAGCAAAAAGGTCACTGGCCCATCATTTAACAAACTGATTTGCATATCAGCGCCAAATTTTCCGTTAGCTACTTTACCATATAATTGATTAAGTTCTGCCAAGGCGTGTTCATATAACCCTTCTGCAATATTGGGCGCCGCCGCCGTTGAAAAACCAGGCCGCAAACCCTTTTTTGTTTCAGCCGCGAGGGTGAATTGGGAAACGAGTAACACCCCACCCCCAACATCCATAACCGATTGATTCATTTTGCCGTTACTGTCACTAAACACCCGATAATTAAGCAAGCGTGTCATCATTTTAGTTACAGCGGCTTCATCGTCATGTTTTTCTAGCCCTAAAAAAACCAAGAGCCCCTGATTGATCTCGCCAACACACTCACCTTCGACTTCTACGCGAGCAAATTTAACCCGCTGCAATAATGCTTTCATTGTGATCCATACGTAATTTTTCCGTAATTATATAGGTATTACTTAGAGACTCGTATTGGCATTTACGGGCGGCGCGGGAACGGGGAGAGGCTTGACGGGAGACAGTAAACGCAAAAGCCAAGCTAGTACGGCACTCTGGCTCTGTCATCATGGCGAACGAGAACCTTGGCCCTACCTCCCCGTCACGCATTCAGCCTAATAGCTCAACTCACCGCCGCTCAGCAGGTGGGCAACATCATTACTAGCCTTCACCAACGCATCCGCGATACTGGGTTCAAAGGCCGAATGCCCCGCATCGCGAACAATATGTAACTCAGCGCTAGGCCAAAGTTCATGCAACTCAACAGCGCTTTCGAGAGGGCATATCATGTCATAGCGACCCTGCACGATGATGCCGGGAATCGAGGCTATCACCGGCATGGCGGCCAAAATTTGATTGTCGCTTAAAAACCCCTGATTAACAAAATAATGGGTTTCTATGTGGGACATCGACACCGCGGTGTGGGAATTCATCAAATGATCTTCGACATCGTGATTTGGCCGCAAGGTCGAGCAGCGCGCCTCCCACAGTGACCACGCCTTGGCGGCGGCCATCCGTGCCAACTCATTCTCGCCATGGAGCACACGGTGATAGGCTGCAATCCAATTTTCACCGTCGCGACGCACTACCGCCTCGCTAAAATCTCGCCAGTAATCTGGGAAAACGCGACTGGCACCACCCTCGCTGTAAAACCACACCAACTCCTTTGGCCGACACAGAAAAATGCCCCGCAAGATCATCGCCGCCACCCTCGCCGGATACATCTGCGCATAGACCAAACCGAGGGTTGAGCCCCAAGAGCCACCAAATACCACCCACTTATCAACCGCCAGGAATTCGCGAATGCGCTCCATATCGGCAATCAAGGCCTGGGTGGTATTGTCTTGCAAGCAAGCATGAGGCTCAGAATGGCCACAGCCGCGCTGGTCAAACAAAATGATGCGGTAGCGCTCGGGGTCAAAAAAGCTCCGCGCCTTGGGACTACAGCCAGCGCCGGGGCCGCCGTGAACGAAAATCACTGGAATACCGTCGGGGTTACCAGATTCTTCTATATACAGGATATGAGGGTCCTGCACCGGCAAACGATGAGTTTTATAGGGCTTTATATCTGGGAATAATGCGAGCATAGCGTCACAACCATATCCAATTAGTGCACTGGATTAGTGTAGCGCAGACAGCGACTTAACGCTTGAGGGGAAACTGGCGACCTTGAACCGGCCGCCAGAGGGCTAGCTTAGCGACTTACTTAGGAGCGCGTTTACGCTCGTTTTCTTTCAGTAGCTTTTTACGCAAACGGATGCTTTTCGGCGTTACTTCAACCAATTCATCGTCTTCGATGAATTCTAAAGCTTGCTCCAAAGTGTGCTTGATGTGCGGCGACAGAGTCAGCGCTTCGTCAGTACCGGAGGCGCGAACGTTAGTCAGCTGCTTGGCACGAGTCGGGTTAACCACCAAGTCGTTGGCACGGTTGTGCAGACCAATGATCTGACCTTCATATACTTCAGCCGCGTGGCCCATAAACAAACGACCGCGATCCTGAAGGTTAAACAAACCGTAGCTCAGTGTTTTACCACCAACCATCGATACCATTACACCGTTCTGACGACCAGCTAATTCGCCGCCCTTCACTTCACCGTAATGATCGAACACGGTGGTCATGATACCGCTGCCGGAAGTCATGGTCAGGAATTGGCCACGGAAACCGATCAAGCCACGGGCAGGCGCGATAAACTCGAGTTTAACGCGACCTTTGCCGTCGGGCTCCATATTGCTCATCTCGGCTTTACGCAGACCGAGTTCTTCCATGACTGAGCCCTGGTGCTGCTCTTCAACATCGATTACCACGTGCTCAAAAGGTTCTTGAACTACGCCATCAACCATTTTCGTTACAACTTCAGGGCGAGAAACACCCATTTCGAAACCTTCGCGACGCATGGTTTCGATCAGTACCGACAGATGAAGCTCACCACGACCAGATACTTTGAATTTATCAGGAGTTTCGCCTGGCTCAACACGCAGCGCCACGTTGTGAATCAGCTCTTGGTCTAAGCGATCACGAATATTGCGCGAGGTAACGAACTTACCTTCTTTACCCGCAAACGGTGAATCGTTGACCTGGAAGGTCATGCTTACGGTTGGCTCGTCTACGCTCAATGGCGGCAGGGCTTCTGGGTGGCCCGGTGCACACAAGGTGTCAGAAATATTCAGGCCTTCAATACCGGTTACACAAACAATCTCACCGGCCTTGCCTTCAGGTACTTCAACACGCTCTAGACCGTAGTAGCCCATCACCGTCAGCAATTTACATTTGCGGCTCTTACCATCAGCACCAACCACAACCAGCTGGTCATTGGCTTTCATGGTACCGCGGGTAATACGACCAACACCGATAACGCCAACATAGCTGTTGTAGTCGAGGGCTGAGATTTGCATCTGCAGCGGACCATCAGCATCTACTTCTGGTGTTGGTACTTTGTCGACGATCATTTGGAACAAGGGGGTCATGTCTTCGGCGAGATCATTAAAATCTAAGCCGGCAACACCATTAATTGCCGAAGCAAACATAATGGGGAAGTCTAACTGTTCGTCGGTAGCGCCAAGACGGTCAAACAGATCAAAAACCTGATCGACAACCCAGTCTGGACGCGCGCCGGGACGGTCAACTTTGTTAACAACCACAATCGGGTTTAAGCCTTGCTCAAACGCTTTTTGGGTTACAAAGCGGGTCTGAGGCATGGGGCCATCAACCGCGTCAACCAGCAGCAATACGCTGTCTACCATAGATAATACACGCTCAACCTCACCACCAAAGTCGGCGTGTCCAGGGGTATCTACGATGTTAATACGGTAGCCGTTCCACTCAATAGCGGTGTTTTTAGCAAGAATGGTAATACCGCGCTCTTTCTCCTGGTCGTTGGAGTCCATGATCCGCTCGGAATCTTGGTTACGGCGATCAAGGGTTCCCGATTGACTCAACAGTTTATCCACTAGCGTGGTTTTACCGTGGTCAACGTGGGCGATAATGGCGATATTGCGCAGCGTATCAATCATGGAGGGGCTTCGTTGTTGGATAAAATGGCCGCGCATTATACAACAAGCCCGCCCCTCATAGCAGCAGGAAGTCACATATCTTCTTGGCAAAATATACTAATTAGCAATAAAAGAACAAAATCAACGTCTTGGGCATCCATCAGATACCCGCTACAATCAATCTACGCGTATTTTGCCCACTTCCCTACGGATAGCTCTGCAATGACCACAGCAAATGTGACCTGGAAAAGCCGCTGGACATTTATATTAGCCGCCACGGGCTCTGCTGTGGGCCTGGGCAATATTTGGAAATTCCCCTATATCACCGGCGAGTACGGTGGCGGCGCCTTTGTATTAGTCTATCTTGGCTGCATATTATTGATTGGCGTTCCGGTCATGATTGCAGAAATTATGGTCGGTCGCGCGGGGCGCAGCGACCCGGTGCACAGCATGAGCAAGCTCGGCCGGGAAGCCGGCAAGTCCTCATACTGGGGCGCAGTGGGCGCCGTCGGCATTATCGCCGGCCTGATGATTATGATGTTTTACAGCGTTGTCGCGGGCTGGGCACTAGAGTACGTCGCACAGAGCATAACCGGCCTCTACAGCGACGCCTCGACCGACGAGATTGAAACCAACTTCAGCAAGCTGCTTAGCGACAATACTCAACAGACCATTTGGCATAGCCTGTTCACCCTCGTTACTGCGAGCGTCGTCGCTGGCGGGGTTACCAAGGGTATTGGTAAGGCCGTAGAAATTCTCATGCCAATTCTGTTTGGCTTTTTACTACTACTGCTCGGTTACAGCTGGGTAAACGGTGACTTTAGCGCTGGCCTGCACTTTATGTTCGACACCGACTTCAGCAAACTAACCGGCGAAGCCATATTAGTGGCCATGGGCCATGCCTTTTTTACCCTGAGCTTGGGCATGGGCGCCATTATGGCCTACGGCGCTTATTTTCCTGGCAAAACCTCGATTGGCAAAACCGTACTGACCATCGCCGCCCTTGATACCGTTATTGCGCTGGTCGCTGGTATGGCCATGTTCCCGCTAGTCTTTGCCAATGGCCTCACCCCCGGCCAAGGCCCCGGCCTGATGTTTGTCACCCTGCCCATCGCCTTTGCCAATATGAACGGCGGCCTGTTTTTCGGCACTATCTTTTTTAGCTTGGTTAGCATTGCTGCCCTCAGCTCATCGATCTCGCTGATTGAGCCTGGCGTAGCTTGGCTAGAAAAATACGGCGTTAAACGATCGCTATCAACCTTTGGCTTGGCCGGCATTGCCTGGCTCGGCGGCTTAGCGAGCATTCACTACGGCGCCGTATTTAATGCACTTGACTATATTACCGCCAATATCATGCTCCCCATCGGCGGCTTATTAATTGCTCTATTTGTCGGCTGGGTGCTACCAGCCAACATCACCGCGACCGAAGTAAATATGGGCGAAGGCCTGATATTCAAAGGCTGGCGAATAGCGCTGCGCTATATTGCGCCAGCAGGTATTCTGCTGGTCTTCTTAAACAGTCTCAAACTCATCTAAACAGGAACTAATCTGTGCGCAACCCGCTTTTAAACATTTTTATTATTGCCAGCCTGATTTTATTTGGCGGCCTTTATTACTACAGCGGCCAAGTTGAAGACCACTACAGCGAGAACGCTGAGCGTTACCTAAAAACGGCCCTCGTCAGCATTTCTAGCTGGCAGACAGAAGATTTAAAAGCGCAACTCTCCACCGCCACCCTCGCCCAGGTTGACGACCAACAGCTACGTAAATTATGTGCGGAATACGCTCGCTTGGGTGAATTTCAACGCATGGGTGAACTGCAGTTTTCTCGCTTGAGCGGGGCGCTATCACTGTTTAGCGAGCCGCCGCGACTCAGCTACAGCAGCAATGTTCATTTCGAACACGGCAGCGCGATCATGACTGCCACTTTAACCTTGGAAAACCAGCGCTTTAAACTTTACAACTTTAATCTGGGCAAGCCCGAGCAGCAAACAAGCCAATAAAACACACCTAAGGCGCCAATAAGTGCGCCTGTAGATGGTCGCGAGCAGATTCCGGCAAGGGTATTGGTCGGTGCTCGCGATTGACACAAACCAGCGTCGACTCGCCGTCAGCCACCAACTCGTTGCCATCTTCTGAATACAGACTCTGCTTTAAGCTGAAGCTGCTATTGCCAATGCGCATCACCCAGGCCTTACCCCGTAACAGACCGGGATGATGCCACTCTCTGCGAAAATTCAAACCGACAGCGGCCATAATCAGGCCGAACTCATCTGCCCCACCGCCCATACCAAAGCCAGCTTGTTCAAGCCATTCCACCCTAGCTTCTTCAAGGTAGCGGAAATACTGCACATGGTTTATATGCCCCATGCTGTCCTGATCGGCCCAGCGCGGTTTAATCAACACGTCAAACAGGGGCTCTATATTTACTTCGCTCATGACGGACGATACACCTTTACGTTTTCAAAGCCCTGCTCCACCAAATGCGAAGCATGGAGACGACTCATCACCCCTTTATCGCAAAACAGCATATAGGTGCGCGATTGGTCCAGCTGCGCGAAACGGCTGTGCAACTCGTAAAAAGGAATGGTCTGTACTTCGCTCGTAGCCAATTTCAGAGGCTTACGATCAACCTCGTCAGGGTGACGAACATCGACAATAACCGCGTCGGGCAGCGGTATAGGTAAAGACTCGACGGCGGCTACCGTCAAATCCTCGTCGGCAAGCGCGTCGATATTAATGTAGTTAGCAGACGCAATGGCGCGCTCAAGTACAGCAAAATCGAAATTGGCCTCTTGGGCGGCAATTTTTTCGGGCTTAGCGCGAGTGGTAGGCTTAACCGAAATCACCCCGCAATACTCTGGCATATTAGCCGCAAAGGCCTCGGTGCCAATTTTGGCGGCGATATTAATGATGTCTAACTTGTCGGCGCAAATCAGCGGACGCAGCACCAAGGTGTCGGTGACCTGATCGATTACCGAAAGATTCTGCAAAGTCTGACTAGAAACCTGGGCCACCGCCTCGCCAGTAACGAGCGCAGACACTTCCAGCTGGGCCGCTACTTCTGAGGCTGCACGCAGCATCATGCGCTTGAGGATGACCCCCATTTGCGAGTTCTCAACATTTTTCAGAATCTCGCCGACGACATCCTCAAACGGCACACTGACAAACTTCACCCGGTGAGAGGCGCCGTATTTAAGCCAAAGATACAAGGCAACTTCTTTTACCCCCACCTCGTGCTCGCGGCCACCAAGATTAAAAAAGCAAAAATGGGTGCGCATACCCCGCTTCATGGTCAGGTAACTGGAAACCGTCGAATCGAAGCCCCCAGAAATCAAAGATACCGCAGCGTCAATCGTACCTAGCGGAAAACCACCCAAACCCTCTATACGACGATTAACGATGTAGACAAGATCTTGACGTACCTCAATACGCACAGTTACATCCGGATTGTGCAAATCAACGCCCGCTGACTCAAGGTGCTGATTCAGCCCCCCCCCAACATAGCGCTCAACTTCACTGGAATTAAAATCGTGGCTACCCACCCGCTTGCAGCGCACCACAAAGCTTTTACCACGCAGACTATCGCCAATGGCAAGCCGAGTTTTTTCAAAAATATCGTGTACGTCCACCAGCGGGTATTCAAGCACCTCAACAATATGCGCAATACCCGGCGTATTACTGAGCACCGCAACAAAGCCCGCCAAAACCTCCGGATCCCGACTGGCGGTTTCGATGGTTATTCGGTCCCAATCACGAATAATTTCCAAATTGGGATCTAGAGGCAGAAGTAATTTACGCAAATTGTCACGCAGCTGTTTGGTGAACTTCTTACGAACAGGCTTACTCTTGATGATGATTTCAGGAAATAATTTAACGAGGAATTTCATTTAAAGAATCGCGACGATGAGGGGCCAAGCATTATACCCTCTCCACCCCGCAGGTGGCAGCCCAAGGAATTCGCCCCAAGTTGGCGCACTAACCCAGAACAAGCACCATAACAGTGCAATTATTTTGCCGCCACGCACAAGGTTTAAGCAAAATCATAGCAAACCCTTTAAATGCAACACCATTAAACAGTATAAAACCGGCATGTTTTTTGCCTTTTCAGTTCGCAGATTGTGCCGCTATGCTGCACAATACAATACGAATATAATCGATGACCCTTCGGCGATGCCGAATTCAATCTTACTCTCTCTATCTGGAGGACGAACATAATGTCAGAGAACACTCTGCAGTTAATCGCCGAAAATGACGTGAAGTGGGCGGACATGCGCTTTACCGATACCAAGGGCAAAGAGCAACACGTCACCATTCCAGCCACTGAAGTCGACGTAAGCTTTTTTGAAGACGGCAAAATGTTTGACGGTTCATCCATTGCCGGCTGGAAGGGCATTAACGAATCCGACATGATCCTGATGCCTGACGACACCGCATCAGTCCTGGATCCCTTTACCGAAGAATCTACTATTATCATCCGCTGCAATATCGTAGAGCCATCTACTATGCAGGGCTACAACCGCGATCCACGCTCTATCGCCCAACGCGCCGAAGACTATATGCGCGCATCTGGCATTGCCGATAACGCACTGTTTGGCCCCGAGCCCGAGTTTTTCATTTTTGACGATGTTAAATGGAAAGTTTCAATGGAAGGCGCTAGCTATGCGATTGCCTCCGACGAAGCGGCTTGGAAATCAGGCGACAACTTTGAAGAAGGCAACACCGGCCATCGCCCAGGTGTTAAAGGCGGCTACTTCCCCGTACCACCAGTCGACAGCCTCCACGACCTGCGTGGCGCCATGTGTAATGCCATGACCGATATGGGCCTGACCATTGAAGTACATCATCACGAAGTAGGCACAGCTGGTCAGTGTGAAATCGGCGTTGGCCCAAACACCTGCGTTAAAAAAGCGGATGAAGTACAGATCCTCAAGTACTGCGTACACAATGTTGCCCACGCCTACGGCAAAACCGCAACATTTATGCCTAAGCCTATCGTTGGCGACAACGGCAGTGGCATGCACGTTCACATGTCTCTAAGCAAAGACGGCACCAATCTATTTGCCGGTGACGTGTACGGCGGCCTGTCTGAAACCGCCCTGTTCTACATTGGCGGCATCATCAAGCACGCCCGCGCTATTAACGCCTTCACCAACGCCTCTACCAACTCGTACAAGCGTCTGGTTCCCGGTTTTGAAGCACCAGTAATGCTGGCTTACTCTGCGCGTAACCGCTCTGCTTCTATCCGTATTCCTTTTGTACCGAACCCTAAGGCTCGCCGCGTTGAAGTTCGCTTCCCAGACCCCTCAGCTAACCCTTACCTCGCGTTTGCGGTAATGCTAATGGCTGGTCTTGACGGCATTCAAAACAAGATCCACCCCGGCGACGCTGCAGATAAAGATCTGTACGACCTGCCTGCTGAAGAAGCCGCATCAATCCCAACCGTTGCTTCTAGCCTAGACCAGGCCCTGCAGGCACTGGATGCGGATCGTTCATTCTTAACCGCCGGCGGCGTTTTTGACGACGATACTATCGATGCTTATATCGCCCTTAAGTCTCAGGAAGTTGAGCGCCTAGCCATGACAACTCACCCCGTTGAGTTCGATATGTACTACAGCGTTTAAACCACACTGCGCTTAAAAAGCCCGCTTTATGCGGGCTTTTTTGTGCCTGCGCACTTATTTCTATTTACAACTGACAAGCAGTGTAAGGCTTGCACTGCAAGGCACTTCACCACATCATAGAACCCTTAAACACCGAGGTGCTGTATGGCTCGCTACCTATTCCTAATTAGCTTCGCGCTGTTTACCAGCCTTAGCTTTGCCACCGAGATTTACCGTTCTACCGACCAGTACGGCAATACGGTGTTTTCCGACAAAGCGCCAAAGAACAGCAGCCCTGTAGAACTCCCTCCCATCAACACCACCCCGGCGACCGAGGTCAGCGACACACCTACTCGTCAGGCACCTAAAGTCACCGCAGCTCACAGCAATAGAATTACCATTCAAAGCCCAGCCAATGGCGCCATTATCGCCAATGGTCGCCTTCCTACTACCGTCCGCGCATCCACCAAGGACGCCGTAGATCCATCGCTTCGTATTGTCTTTGAACTAGACGGCAAGACCCTGAGCAGCTCCAGCAGTGCCCAGCACACCATTCCCCGCCTCAGCCGCGGCCCGCATCGCATTAGCGTCAGCCTTATTGACCAAAACAGCAAAACGCTTAGCAAGGATGCCGTCGACATTATGGTCTACCACCCCGGCAACTAGGCCCCATCCACAAAATGCGCACCATAATAGGGCCACATCACCTATACTAGGTGCAGGAGCGTCCAATAATGTCGCGCTCAGCAACGACGAAGACTGCACTATATTGGGACTCTACTCGCACTATGCCCAAGAAATCCGTCAATTTTACCCGAATGCCCACCCCAACCCGCTTGGCCTAGAAATTGCTTTGAGCTAAGCACAACGAACACACTGGCGACGCTATGCCCCCGAATAATATCCACCACCAAATCCTCGACAATTTGAAAACAGCCATTTTATTGGTCGAGCCGAACCTGACCGTGAGCTACATCAACCCCGCGGCAGAATCGCTATTGGCGGTATCGGATCAACGTATTCATGGCGAAGCCATCACCAAATTATTTCATGAGCAAGAAGACACCCTCGTCAAATTACTCGACGCCATTAACAACTGCGAGGCTTACACCAAACGCGAGACCGTGCTCACCCTGCGCTCCGGCATTGAAATCACAGTAGATTACGCCGTCACTCCAGTTACCGAAAACCGTCGCACCTCATTAATCATAGAATTACAGCCGCTAGATCGACTAATTAGAATCAGTCGTGAAGAAGGTTTGTTGTCGTCACAGCAAAATAGTCAGGCCTTGATTCGCGGCATTGCTCACGAGGTAAAAAATCCCCTTGGCGGCTTGCGCGGCGCGGCGCAACTGTTGGCCCGGGAACTCAGCGATCCCAAACTCCACGACTACACCAATATTATTATTGAAGAAGCCGACCGGCTGCGTAATTTGGTTGACACCATGCTTGGCCCCCATCGCGCGCCAGAAAAACAAATGACCAATATCCACGAGGTCTTAGAGCGAGTACGCCAACTCGTCGAAGCTGAAAGCGAGGGCTATATCCGTATTATTCGCGACTACGACCCGAGTATTCCCGACATTCTCGGCGACCGGGAGCAACTCATTCAGGCGTTCTTAAACGTCACCCGCAACGCCCAACAAGCATTGCGCCAAAACAGCAACGAAGACAGCGACCCAAGTATTATTATTCGCACCCGCACCCTGCGCCAGCTCACCATTGGCACCCATCGCCACCGCTTGGTGTGCAGTGTCGATATTATTGATAACGGCCCAGGTATACCTCAAGACCTGCGCGCCTCCATTTTTCTGCCCATGGTCAGCGGCCGCGCCGAAGGCACCGGACTGGGCCTATCAATTGCACAATCCATACTTAATCATCATAACGGACTAATCGAATGTAGCAGTGAGCCCGGTAACACCACCTTCTCGCTACACATTCCGCTGGAGCAAGCCTAATGAGCCAAACAAATGCTGTCTGGATAGCTGACGACGATCGATCGATACGCTGGGTACTTGAAAAGGCCCTAAACCAAGCAGGCATCATTACCCGCTGTTTTGAAAATGGCGACGGCCTACTCAGTGAACTTGAATCTGAAGTCCCCGATGCCATCATTAGCGATATTCGCATGCCCGGTATCGACGGCCTTAAATTATTGTCGCGGATTACTGCCGCCCACCCCGGTTTGCCGGTGATTATTACCACCGCGCACTCCGACTTAGACAGCGCGGTGGCCTCTTACCAAGGTGGCGCCTTCGAGTATTTACCCAAACCCTTTGACGTTGACGACGCGGTTGCCACCACCCAGCGCGCACTGCAACACGCCAACAAAAACCGCAATCTACTGCCCGAGCAGGCACCGCTGGAAACCACCGAAATCATCGGTGAAGCACCCGCTATGCAAGAAGTATTTCGGGCCATTGGGCGTTTGGCGCAGTCCAATATCACCGTGTTAATTAACGGTGAATCGGGCACGGGTAAGGAACTCGTCGCACAAGCGCTCCACCGCCACAGCCCTAGAGCAACCAAGCCTTTTATTGCCTTAAACATGGCCGCCATCCCCAAAGACCTGATGGAGTCGGAACTGTTTGGCCACGAAAAAGGCGCGTTTACCGGCGCCAGCGCCCAGCGTCGCGGCCGCTTCGAACAAGCTAACGGCGGCACCCTATTCTTAGACGAAATTGGCGACATGCCTGCCGACACCCAAACTCGCCTACTAAGGGTATTGGCAGACGGCGAGTTTTATCGCGTTGGCGGCCACACCCCAGTCAAAGTTGATGTGCGTATTATTGCCGCGACCCACCAGAATCTTGAAAAGCTGGTGAAGAGCAATCATTTCCGGGAAGACTTATTTCACCGCATCAATGTTATTCGTATTCACCTGCCCAAACTCTCTGAACGCCGAGAAGATATTCCCAAGCTCATGCAGCATTTCTTTACCCGTGCCGGTAATGAGCTCAATGTCGAACCCAAGCGCCTGCGCCCAGAAACCGAAGAATACCTCTGCCAAATGGAATGGCAGGGCAACGTTCGCCAGCTCGAAAACACCTGCCGCTGGCTAACGGTGATGGCCTCAGGCCGCGAGATTCACATAAACGACCTGCCACCGGAATTACTAGAAAGACCTCAAGGCGAAGCCGCACCCGCCTCAAACTGGCAGGACAACCTCAAGCGCTGGGCAGACCAAGAGCTCATGCTAGGGCGCGAAAAACTGCTCGACCGCGCCGTACCCCAGTTTGAACGCATTATGATCGAGGCCGCCCTGCGGCACACCCATGGCCGCCGTCGCGATGCAGCCAATCTACTTGGCTGGGGACGCAATACCCTGACTCGCAAGATTAAGGAATTGGGGATGGGTGGAGATGATGAGGATTAATCGACGCTAAATGCGTTACGGGAGACGGGAGACGCTTAGAGTCAAAACACCGCAATTGCTTCGCTTTTGCGCTTACCGGACCCAAGCGCCGGTTTTTATTGTTTTACATGGATACCTGCCTGCGCAGGTATGACCAAATAAAATTATGACGTTGGGCTTTCAGTCACCCCTGCGCAGGCAGGGGCCCATCCCGGTAACTGAGTACACACCGGCACTGCGTTTACCGTCTCCCGTCAAGCGTCTCCCAGCGGTCGGTGCGCCAGCTGGCCTCAGACCTTAGCGCCCAAAAAACCCACTTGCCGCCACGCCTCATAACTCACCAGCGCGACCGTATTCGATAAATTCAAGCTCCGGGCTTCGGCCATCATGGGGACGCGCAGGCAGTGTTCCTGCCCTAAGCTTTCCCGCACTTCTTGCGGTAGGCCTGACGTTTCGGAACCAAACAACAAAACATCATTGGCTTCAAATTTTGCATCGGCATAATTACGGCTACCCTTGGTCGTGAGCGCAAATATCCGACGATCACCCATCGCAGCTAAAAAGCTCGGGTAATCTGCATGGCGCGTTACCCGCGCCAGTTCGGCATAATCTAAGCCTGCCCTGCGCAATTTTTTCTCTTCCATGTCAAAGCCCAGTGGCTCGATCAGGTGGAGGTGGCAGCCATTGTTGGCGACCAAACGAATTATATTGCCGGTATTAGGGGCGATACGCGGTTCGTACAAAGCAATATGGAACATAGCTGGGCACCAGAAAAGCCAAGATGGTCATGACAATATAGGAGATAAAAAAATACCGCATACTGAGCTATCAGCAGGCGGTATTTCGGTCGGCGCTACAAACTTAGTGGGTGGTTGTAGCGGCGGTCTCGGCCTGACGTGCGGCCTGCGCCTCTTCAGCCTGACGGTAGAGCGCTTCAAAATTCACTGGCTGCAAGGCCAGCGCGGGGAAGCCGCCCTTAACCACCAGCGCATCGACTGCTTCACGCAAATACGGGAACAGCATATTTGGGCAGGCAATACCTAACAACTGGCGCAACTGCTCGCCTTCAATGCCCTCGGCAACAAACAAACCGGCTTGGTGAATTTCAACCAAGAAGGCCGTTTCGTCATCTTCAAGCTTGGCGGTAATCGTCACGGTCAGAACAACTTCAAAGGTGTTGTCGGCAACCGCTTTACTGCGCGTATTAAGATCAACCTGTATTTTTGGCTTCCACGCCTTGGTAAAAATCACCGGGCTGGCAGGGGACTCAAAAGACACATCTTTGGTGTAAATACGCTGTAGGGCAAATTTCGCTTGGACGGGCGTTTCTTCTGGCATTGTTTTCCGCTTCCTAAACTAATTTAAAGGGATCATAAACGTATATAAGGCCTAAACCGAGTTTCACAAGGCGCTAATAGACTATTATTCCGTCACTACGAGGCAATTAACGCATCTAACTTGGCGCTGCGCTCTAGGGCATACAGTTCGTCGCAGCCGCCAACATGGGTATCACCTACCCAAATTTGCGGCACCGTGCGCTGACCGCTGCGCTTGGCCAAGTCGCTGCGCAGATCATTGCGACCGTCGACCGGAATTTCATCAAAGGCAACGCCCTTGCTGCTCAACAACTGCTTGGCGCGAACACAAAAAGGACAAAATCGCGTTGTGTAAATTGTAACCTTGGCCATCTCTACCTCTTATAACATTTCCACTTACGCGAAAGACTGTAACGCAAATCGCCAGCTAGTTTTACTTCTTCACCAAGGGCAATTGCATTATCTGCCACTCAGAGATTCCACCCTTAAGCCGGTTAACTTGAGTGTAACCGAGAGATCCTAGCTTTTTGCCTGCAGCGCTGGAGTGCTGACCCATTTTGCACACTAAGACTAAGGGCTTGTCTTTTTCAGCGTGATCGGCGATCTCTTTCTCTAGCTTAGAGAACGGCAGGCTGACTGAATCCAGAATATGGCCCTTGCTAAACTCGCCCTTGTCACGCAAATCGATCACGACGGCGCCCTGCTGATTCACCAAATTCACCACTTGCTGAGGCGTAAGCGCCTTACCTGCGCGGCGCTGCTCATGAAAACTCAGCAACAGCAGGCACGAAATTAATGCCGATATCAGTACCCACTGTTCAGCAACAAAGGGGATTAATTTATCCATGGAAACATCTCTTTATGCCATGTGCGCTGCACAATTCGCGAAAAAAGCGAGAGTATACACTGCCAAGCCGTAATTCTCACCCACCCCCGCATAGCCTCAACTGTGCTAAAAAGCTACAATGTGACGCTTATCTCCAGCGTCCAGAAGTGTAAATTTTATGGCCAACACCCTAGCAAAAAAACCAGTCGTACTTGTCATTCTCGACGGCTTTGGCTACCGCGAAGACCCTAAAGACAACGCAATCTTCCACGCCAACACCCCCAACTGGGACCGCCTCTGGCGCGACGCCCCCCACACACTTATATCAGGCTCAGGCCTTGATGTCGGCCTACCCGACGGCCAAATGGGCAACTCCGAAGTAGGCCATATGAGTCTCGGCGCTGGCCGCGTGGTTTACCAAAGCATTACCCGCATCGACAAAGCCATTAGCGACGGCGACTTTTTCAGCAATCCGGTTTACACCGAGGCGGTAGATAAAGCTGTCAACGCAGGTAAGGCCGTGCATATTCTGGGGCTGCTATCTGCAGGTGGCGTACACAGCCACGAAAACCACATACTGGCGATGATTGAACTCGCCGCCCAGCGGGGCGCCAAGCAGGTTTATGTCCACGCCTTTCTGGATGGCCGCGACACCCCGCCGCGCAGCGCACTGGGCTCTCTTGAAAAGCTCGACACTAAATTCAAGGAATTAGGCTGCGGTCGCACCGCCACAATGATTGGTCGCTACTTCGCAATGGACCGGGACAATCGCTGGGATCGCGTTGAAAAAGCCTACAACTTGCTAACCAGCGGCGAGGCAGACTTTCACTACGACAATGTTAGCAGCGCCCTGCAAGCCGCCTACGATCGTGATGAAAACGACGAGTTTGTCAGCGCCTCAATAATTCAACGCACCGGTGATGCCGACGCCAAGATCAGCGACGGTGACAGCGTCATTTTCATGAACTTCCGCGCCGACCGCGCTCGCGAAATTAGCCGCGCTTTTGTCGACGCGGATTTTGACGGCTTTGCGCGCAAAACCCGCCCCGCGCTTGCAGAGTTTGTAATGACCACCGAATACGCCGACAGCATCCCCGCCGCCGTCGCCTACCCGCCCAGCACCATGCACAATAGCTTCGGCGAGGTCATGGAAAAGCAGGGTAAAACTCAGCTGCGCATTGCCGAGACCGAGAAGTACGCCCACGTCACCTTCTTCTTTAGCGGCGGCCGCGAAGCACTCTATAAAGGCGAAGATCGCAAGCTGATCGCCTCGCCTGATGTCGCCACCTATGATTTAAAGCCCGAGATGAGCGCCCCCGAACTGACCGACAACCTGGTCGCGGCCATTCACAGCGGCAACTACGACACCATTATTTGCAACTACGCCAACGGCGATATGGTTGGCCACACCGGTGTATTTGAAGCCGCAGTAAAAGCGGTTGAAGCTTTAGACACGTGTATTAAGCGAGTTACTGATGCAGTAGTAGAAGTTGGCGGTCACTGCCTAATCACCGCCGACCACGGCAACTGTGAGCAAATGGTGGACTACGACGCCGGCCAAGCCCACACCCAACACACCACAGAACTGGTGCCGCTGGTCTATGTCGGCAACCGCCAACAGCGACTACTGGAAAAAGGTGGCAAGCTTGCCGATATCGCCCCAACCATGTTGGCCTTAATGGATGTGGAGCAACCCGCAGAAATGACCGGCATCAACCTGCTTCAGAACGATTGAAGCTGCCAATGGCCTTGTTCACTCCCGTGAACCTTAGCCACGCCCTGCTGCTTGCCCTGCTCTTAACAGCCGGGCTTGGCGGCACGGCTGTGGCTGCCGATGGCGAAGCCAACAAACAACAGCTGCGCGAGCTTAACCAAAAAATTGGCAAGCTTAAAAAATCTATTAGCAGCCAGCAGAGTGAACGCAGCAATGCGGCTAAAGCGCTGCAACGCATTGAAAAAGATATTGGCGTAACGGCGGCCAAACTCCATCGCACAAAAGAAAAATCTCAGCAGCAGCAGCGCAAGCTAAACGAACTGGAAAATCGTCAGCGCCAATTGCGCAGCCAACAACAAAGCCAAAAAGCCCTTATCGCCGAGCATGTGCGCAGCGCCTACTCACTGGGCAAAGAAAGCCAAATGAAAATGCTGCTCAATCAAGAAGATCCAGAAAAACTCAGCCGCACCCTTACTTATTTTGATTACTTTAACCGCGCCCGAAGTGCCGAGTTACGCAAATACCGCGACACGCTGAATGAGCTAGACACCATCAAACCTGCCATCAGTGCCGAGGCCGAAGCACTAGCGCTTAGCCGACGGGAGCTTGAGCAGCAGCAACAAGCCTTGCTTGAACAAAAACAACGCCGCGCCAAGGCGCTAGCCGGTCTCGACAGTGAAATATCCAATAAAACCAGTTCACTGACCAACTTAGATAAGCAGCGCAAAGATCTTGAAAGCATACTGCAAGCCGTCGAGCGCGAAGTGACTAATATCGCCATGCCCGCTAACTACAAACCTTTTAAAGACCTGCGCGGCAAAATGCCCTGGCCAATAAATGGCAAACCGCTAAATCGCTACGGCGCGTCGCGCCAGGGCAGCGCGGTAACTTGGCAAGGCATACAACTTAGCGGCCAAGAAGGCGATGCGGTTAAGGCTATTCACAACGGCCGAGTGGTCTTTGCAGATTGGCTGCGAGGCGCGGGGCTATTAATAATTGTCGACCACGGCGGAGACTATCTCAGCCTTTACGCTCACAATCAGAGCTTATTGCGCAGCGAGGGCGACTGGGTGCGCGGCGGCGAGGGCATTGCCACGGTCGGCAATAGCGGTGGTCAACGCCAAGCCGGGCTGTATTTTGAAATTCGCTACAAGGGCCGCCCTACCGACCCCCGCAGCTGGTGCCGCTAAGCCATCGGCAGCATTCGCCGTCAAAGCAAGATACAATAAGTTTCGTTTAAAGGACGCTCTGGGAATCCATGTATGCCTGATATGTTTCGCCACACCTTTTCTGCGTTGCTAATACTCATGCTCGCCGTACCAACAGCCGTATTAGCCAGCGAGGACAATAACACCGAGCAAGCAGAGCAACTCGCAGAAGCCAACAGCCAAGGGCAGCTGCCCCTTCAGGCATTGCGCAATTTTGCCGACGTCTTCAACCAGATTCGGCTGAGCTATGTTGAAGAAGTCGACGACAAAACCCTACTCGAAAATGCCATTCGCGGCATGCTCAGCGGCCTCGACCCTCACTCAGACTACCTCGACGCCAGCTCTTTTGAAGATCTCCAAAACCATACTACCGGTGAATTTGGTGGACTAGGCATCGAAGTCGGCATGGAAAACGGCTTCATCAAAGTTGTTACCCCCATCGACGACACGCCCGCTGAACGCGCGGGCATTCAGCCTGGCGACTTAATTATTCAAATCGACAACAAGCCCATTAAAGGCATGAATCTGCAAGAAGCGGTGACTCTGATGCGCGGCCCAGCGGGCAGCAAAATCGTGCTCACAATTTTGCGCAACGGTGTCAACGCGCCCTTTGACGTCAAACTTAAGCGTGATGTCATTACCGTAGCCAGTGTGCGCGGGGAAATGCTCCAGCCCGGCTATGGCTATATTCGCATCTCCCAATTTCAGAGCCGCACCGGCCAAGATCTAAAAAAGCAGCTGGCTACCCTCAAAGCGGGTCGCGAACCTCTCAAGGGCTTAATCTTAGATTTGCGCAACAACCCCGGCGGCTTGTTACAAGCCTCGGTGCAGGTCGTCGACGAATTTATCAATGAGGGCTTAATTGTCTATACCGAGGGCCGCCTTCCCAATGCCTATAGCCGCTTTATGGCCAGCGCTAAAAATCCCGCTGACGACACCCCTATGGTGGTGCTAATTAATGGCGGCTCAGCGTCGGCCTCCGAAATTGTCGCTGGCGCTCTGCAAGATCACCGCCGCGCTATTATTGTGGGCACCCAAAGCTTCGGTAAGGGCTCAGTGCAAACGGTATTGCCCCTCTCTGAAGACAGCGCTATTAAACTCACCACCGCGCGTTACTACACCCCTAGCGGAAGCTCTATTCAGGCGCAGGGAATTATTCCCGACATCGTGGTAGAAAAAGCGCGGATCGAAGCAGTGAATGCAGGTATTCAAGTAACAGAAGCCGACCTAGCAGGCCACCTTGGTCGTGGTGACGGCGCTGAGAGCGACGGTAAAAGCCGCAAGAAGGAAAAAAATGACAGCAATGAATTGGCCGCCAATGATAATCAGCTTTATGAGGCGCTGAATTTATTGAAAGGCCTATACATTATGTCGAGCGCCAAAAAGGCATTAGCCGAAGCGGAAGGCGCAACCCCGTAAGCAGCAGATATTGGCGACAAAAAAAACGGGCCAAACGGCCCGTTTTTTATAAGCGAACTTCTATTCCCCGCGCCGCCATATAAGCCTTAGCCTCCGGCACGGTAAACTCACCAAAATGAAAAATACTGGCGGCCAATACGGCGTCGGCGCGGCCTTCGATAATCCCCTCAACCATGTGATCGAGATTACCTACCCCGCCAGAGGCAATCACCGGCACCGGCACCGCGTCGGATATCGCCCTTGTCAGCGCCAAGTCATAACCCGCCTTAGTGCCATCGCCATCCATACTGGTTAACAGCACCTCACCGGCGCCGTTATTGACCATTTTAATCGCCCACTCCACCGCATTAATACCGGTAGGCTTGCGACCGCCGTGGGTAAAAATCTCCCAGCGCGGGCGACCATCGGCTTCGTCGGCAACGCGTTTGGCGTCAATGGCAATCACAATGCACTGGGAGCCAAAACGATCAGCCGCTTCTTTAACAAAATCAGGCCGATGAATAGCAGCCGAGTTAATACCGACCTTATCAGCACCCGCATTGAGCATGGCGCGAATATCTTTTATTTCGCGAATACCGCCGCCAACCGTCAGCGGTATAAACACCTCGGCGGCAATCTGCTCCACAATATGCGCGGTGGTTTCCCGACCTTCGTGAGTGGCAGTAATGTCGAGAAAAGTGATCTCGTCAGCGCCCTGCTCGTTATAGCGCTTGGCAACCTCAACTGGGTCGCCAGCGTCGCGAATACCAACAAAGTTCACGCCTTTCACCACGCGACCTTTGTCGACGTCTAGGCAGGGAATAATACGTTTAGCCAAAGCCATGATACTGTCCTGTTCGGGTCTATTTAGCCTTGCCGTCGCAATAGCTTTGGGCTTCGCGCAAATCGAGCTGGCCTTCGTAAATCGCGCGACCAGTAATGGCCCCTAGAATACCGGCATCCGCCACCGCTTGCAGGGCGCGAATATCATCCATATTGGTTACGCCGCCAGAAGCGATCACTGGCAAACCGGAAGCTTTGGCCATCGCAACAGTCGCATCAATGTTCACACCCTGCATCATGCCGTCACGGGCAATGTCGGTATAAACAATGGAATCCACGCCGTCTTGTTCAAAACGCTTAGCCAATTCGGTGGCTAGCAAGGTTGACACTTCCGCCCAGCCATCAGTTGCCACTAAACCGTCTTTGGCATCGAGACCAACAATCACTGAACCCGGAAAAGCCTTACAGGCTTCGGCAACAAACTTAGGGTCTTTAACCGCCTTGGTGCCGATAATCACGTAATTCACACCGGCATCCAAATACTGCTCAATGGTGTGCAGCGAGCGAATACCGCCGCCAATTTGAATTGGCAAATTGGGATAGGCCTTGGCAATGGCGCTAACCGCCTCGCCATTCATGGGCTTGCCTTCAAAGGCGCCGTTCAGATCCACCAAATGCAAACGACGGCAGCCTTCCTTTACCCAACGCGCGGCCATTTCAACGGGGTCGCTGCCATAAACGGTAGCATCGTCCATTTCGCCCTGACGCAGGCGCACGCAATGGCCGTCTTTTAAATCAATCGCGGGAATAATCAGCATAGTGAAACCTTAAAATTAGTCAGTCACCGGGAAGAAGGCCGCAGGGCGATCCCAGTTCAAAAAATTGCTCAGTAAACGCAGGCCCATATCACCGCTTTTTTCGGGGTGAAATTGCACGGCAAATACATTATCGCAGGCCAGAGCGGCGTGCACTTGCACGCCGTAGTCGCAACTACCCGCCACAAACTCTGGCGCGTCCACATAGTAGCTGTGCACAAAATAGAAACGGCTGGCATCGGGAATACCCGCCCACAGCGGATGCTTAATGGCCTGAACGACATTATTCCAACCCATGTGCGGGACTTTAAGGCGGCCGCCCGCAGCATCACGCAGATCACTGCCGAAGAACTTAACTGCGCCCGGCAGTACATCTAAGCACTCAACCCCGCCGTTTTCTTCACTGGTTTCTAGCAGGGCCTGCATGCCAAGGCAAATACCGAGCAATGGCTTTTGCGCCGCCACTTCCTGAATTACTTCGTCTAAGCCACGGGATTTCAGCTCCGCCATGCAGTCGCGAATCGCACCCACACCGGGGAAAATTACCCGATCAGCGCTTAAAATTGTTTCGGGGCAATCGGTGACCATGACTTTTACGCCATCGCCAACCTTCTCGAGGGCGCTGGCCACCGAGTGCAAATTACCCATGCCGTAATCGATTACGGCAACGGAAGACTTACTCATATCGAAAAATCCTAGAGACTACCTTTGGTAGAAGGCGTAATACCCGCCATCCGCTCATCTGCCTGCAAGGCCATGCGCAGGGCGCGACCAAAGGCTTTAAACACGGTTTCGGCCTGATGGTGAGTGTTTTTACCACGCAGATTATCGATATGCAGAGTTACCTTGGCGTGATTCACAAAGCCATGGAAAAACTCAGAGAACAGATCCACATCAAAGCCACCCACGCTGCCACGGGTATAGGGCACGTGGTATTCAAGGCCCGCGCGTCCAGAAAAGTCGATAACAACTCGCGACAAAGCCTCGTCCAGCGGCACATAGGCGTGACCATAGCGAGTTATGCCTTTTTTGTCCCCAACCGCCTCGGCAAAGGCTTGGCCCATGGTGATGCCAATGTCTTCAACCGTGTGATGAGCGTCAATATGTAAATCACCTACCGCATGGACGTTTAAATCAATTAAACCGTGACGGGCGATTTGATCCATCATATGGTCCAGAAAGGGAACCCCGGTCTCAAAATGGGATTTACCCGTGCCGTCTAGGTTTACTGTCACAGTAATCTGCGTCTCTAGGGTATTACGGCTGATCGTAGCTTTGCGCTCGTTCATCGACGCCTCATCGGTTATTTGCTTACAATAAGGTATTATAAAAAATCCCGAACCGTATTACACCAAGCAGAAACGTCATAAATGCCCGTATACGCAGAAAACATCACTAAACCAGACCCGCAAGACAGCAATGATCTGGAAATCCTCTACCCCGGCACCAGCACCAAGCTGGTCGCACAGGCGGCGGCAGGCAAAATAATCCTCTTTGGTGGCCGCTTTAATGGCCGCCTCATCTCGGCGTGCACCCTAACGCCAATATACGACGGCGACTACCAACTCGCCCAATTGTCGGTAAGGGAAATCACCCGCCGACGCGGGGTTGCCCGGCAGCTAATCATTCAGGCCATGAAGCAATTGCCCGATGACCTGCAGTCTATATCCGCCGACTTAAGCCACGCGCCAGAGCTAATCAACCTATTCTCAGAGCTGGGCTTTACCGCCACCCACAACTTTTGGCAGTGGCAACGCCCAACTTCATGAGTAAACAGGTATTTAGCCAGCAACTGCTGAAGTGGTTTGATATTGCCGGCCGTAAAGACCTACCCTGGCAACAAGACATCAGCCCCTATCGGGTCTGGGTGTCCGAAATCATGTTGCAACAAACTCAGGTCAGCACGGTAATACCGTATTATCAGCGTTTTATGGCGCGCTTCCCCGACATAATCAGCCTCGCACTTGCGCCTAACGACGAGGTGCTCGCGCTATGGACCGGCCTCGGCTACTACGCCCGCGCCCGCAACCTGCACAAAGCCGCCAAAATGATTTGCGAAGACTTCGGCGGCGTATTTCCCAAGGATCCCGAGACCACCCAAACCCTGCCAGGTATTGGCCGTTCCACCGCCGCCGCAATCTACTCCATCGCCATTGGCGGCCGCGCGCCAATATTGGACGGCAATGTAAAACGGGTACTCAGCCGCTACGCCGCCATTGACGGCTGGCCGGGGCTAAAAGATGTCGAGAGCCAGTTATGGCTACTCGCCGAAGACCTCACCCCCAAAAAGCGCGTAGCCGACTACACCCAAGCCATCATGGATCTCGGCGCCACCCTCTGCACCCGCAGCAAGCCCAAATGCCCTGAGTGCCCAGTGCAATCTGGCTGCGCAGCCTACGCCGCAGGCACCCAGACCAATTACCCCGGCAAAAAACCAAAGAAAGTAACACCAGTCCGCGAGGTTCACCTGCTCATTATCGAAAACCCTGCAGGCGAAATTCTACTAGAACAACGCCCCAGCAGCGGCATTTGGGGGGGGCTGTGGAGCCTACCTGAAGCAATCGATGCTGATGCCGCCGCCCACTACCTCGACAATACACTTAATGCTAAAGGCCAAATCCAAGCTTGGCCAAATATACGCCATACCTTCAGTCATTTTCATCTGGATATCACCCCGCTGCACATCAAACTTAAGAGTGATATCAGCACGACCATGGAACCCCGCGAGATGCTCTGGTATAAGGGGCACAGCAATCAGCAAGTCGGCTTGGCGGCACCCGTCAAAAAACTGCTCGACGCCGCATTCAGCCAAGATTTACTAAGGAAACACAGCGCATGACCCGCACCGTATTTTGTAGAAAATATCAGCAAGACCTTGAAGGCCTAGACAAAGCCCCGTACCCAGGCCCCAAAGGTCAGGACATCTTCGAAAACGTCTCCAAAAAAGCCTGGGAAGAATGGCACGCCCACCAAACCATGCTAATCAACGAAAAGCACCTCAGTATGATGGACCCAGCCTCACGTAAATTCCTACAAGCCGAGATGGAAAAGTTCTTCTCAGGCGAAGAATACGAAAAAGCGGAAGGCTACGTGCCCCCCAGCGAATAAGTCATTGTTTTTGGGGCTTGACTCGCTGATTAGGAACGGGTTTAATACGCGCCTTCTGAGAAGCAGCCAAAGCTCTCAAATATGCCCAGATAGCTCAGTCGGTAGAGCAGAGGATTGAAAATCCTCGTGTCGGCGGTTCGATTCCGTCTCTGGGCACCACTATTTTCTGCAGTTGACGACCACGGTTAACAAAGCCAGAATACAGATTACTACCTCGGCGGTTTCGACCACCGAGTGCGGGGCCTCTTCGGAGGCCCCTGCTTTTTCTACCTACAGAAACCTATCAAATGCCAAATAAACCCTTACGGACAAGTGTTTATATTGACGGTTGGCTCTACCCCATTATCGGGGGATAGCACTCATTAAACCCTGTTAATCACACCGTCCCATCCACAATGGGCCAGCACTCTTATCCTGTAATTTTCAAAGTTTCTAAAACCATACGCTCGCCTTGAAATTATTTCCATCTTGCTGTGGAAGCCGTCGCTAAATCAGTTTTGCCGCAAAATGCTCTATAAATAAAGATGGCACTAACCTTAACGATTGTGAGCTATTCTGCACCAGGGCGAAAAGATATTTCTGAAGCAGCTTCTTCGTCGTCAAACGAACGCTGTCGCTTTTCTTTGTTCAACATGCCGTTTACAGCTGAACCTGGAAAGGTTTCTATAGCGTTATTAAACGCTTCTACATTTTGATTAAAAATACGAATCGCGGCGGCAATATTGTCCTGCTGATCAGCGATTTCGCGCATCAGATTATTCATTAGGCCAGCAGTCTTTAGGTCCGGGTAGGCTTCCATTGCAACTCGGATACCGGACATAGCCGATTTCGTCATAGCTTCCGCCTCTTTCAATGCGTGCGTATCAATCTGATCGCTAGCCAGTTGGCTTACCGCAACGCGCATTTCTGTAAGCTTTTCCAAAATACCCGATTCATAGGCTTTATGGTCTTCGATAATTTTCTCTAACTCAGGGATTACCTTAAGCTTTTGTCTTTCTTGCACGATGACGTCAGACCAAGCGCGTTGAACGGCATTCTTGCCACTCACAATGCGGTTGTAAAACAATACCAGTACAGCGATACCTACTACTGCCACTATAAGAAATACCGTTGTATCGCTCATTACTTCACTCATTGAATAGATGCCTGGGCGCTATCGACTTCCAGCGCAGAAAAGTTTGATTTTGTATGTCGTTGGATTTCAACGACAAGTTTTAATGCGTCTTCCAAAACCGGCAGCTTCGCGCCAGCCTCAATAATATCTGCAAGCTCATTGGGGTTATCCTTTGAGCGCATCGCCGTCCGAACACTCAAAGGATCGTTTGCCCACGTCAGACACATCTGTCCATTCAATCCATATTCAAGATTAGGTTTTTTAAGTTGGGCGCCAGCGTTTTCCAACGCAATGACCACTGAGGGCTTTAATAGCTTTGCCGCCTGAATCTCCTCGACACACCGAATATTATAGTGACGATTAAATTCAACTGAGGCTGGGCGATATTTGAGCTTATGCTTACCGTTCGGAGCATCAGAAGTAATTTGTATGCCGCTAAAACCACCCTCAAGCATCACGCCATAACGATCGTAGTGATAATAGCTCGTTTCCGTTGTAGTTGTTGAATACCCATTGTGATCAGTATCTGTAACCTGCTTTTCTTCACGTACAACCCAGTGGAATCTAAAAAGCGAGTACGCCTGAGGAAGTTGATCCCCATAATTTGGTGCTGACCGGTAAGACATGATCTTTCGGGAATGATTGCCGCGGTTGAATTCGCGAAACTCCCTATCCAAGTCCTTCAATTTTGGAGGAGGCTCATCACTAAAGCTGTAGCTCGCCAATGCTGCGGCTTCGAATACCTCTTGTACGAATTTAGTTGCTTTGCGTCTCCGGAAGAACCAAAACAGGAGTAAACCTACCGCAATTGCTACCAGGGCATTGTAAATGAAGATGACGGTGTCAGATGACCCATCTGAGCCAACAGGGTAACCTCTCTCAGAGCCTAAAAGATGACCATAGCCACCGGCAAGAAGTAAAAGCAGCCCCAAGCCAAGCTTGCCATTGTCTTCATAGCGAATCGGCCCGCGCAAAGCACGTAGCTGGGCAACCATCTTTGTAGAGACCGCATTATCAGAGGCAGATTTGGTATTGCGTACTAACTTTAATAGAGTGTTGAGCTTTTTGTTGTGGGACATTCCGTTTCCCTCTCAAGGTAAATCTAGTCGTTTGAGTTAGGCGACATTGTATCTAAGTCAACTTTCAACGCCATACCAATTTTCGAGAGGTGCCATCAAAAATATCATTGATCACTTGTCGAATTTTCAGTAAACGATGCCTCCTTTCTTAGAAAAACATAGGTATGCGATACCACGCATAGCGCTGAATGCCGTATAAGATAATACGCCGGTCATAACTTTTCTCCTAGCATGACTCGTCCGAATTTCGAGACGAGTCAAATTAAAACGCAAATTAGCTTTTGGCATTACCCCACGTTGCCTTAAGAACGACAGAGAAAAGATGCTTCAGTCATTCGTTTTTAACTGATCCATCGGCATGCACGAGCTCTAAGCGCGGAGAGCTCATTACAACATTGACTTACAGTAAGAGTCATAGCGATTTATAGGTCTGCTTTTCTGAAATTTTACCTGATACGCGGTGCTACTATGACTTCATTTAAATTGACGTACTAAACAATCTCGATAAGTCGAATAATTTTGCAGTGCATGAAATTTGAGAAAGCCGTGAGGTTTATCAACACTATTTCAACTGGCGCGGAGAAACCGGCTTTTTTACCAGGCTCGGCGAAATACTCTGCAGCCCTCCTTAGCCACAGAGTTATATAACAAAGTTTAATCCACTATCAAATTCCCGTTTGAGAGCAAGTCATTAATAATGTCTTGATCCGTCAAGGAACCGCCAGCAGTGAGATCAACGCCTTTCAGGGTAATATGCTGCTGAGATGTTCCGGTATCACCACTAATGTCGATATTAACAATGGTTCCACCGGCCCCGTCACTTTGGAAGCTTAGGTAGTCGCTAAGCTCACCACTCTCTTCACCCTGGAGTAAATCGGCTAAGTGCAATACATCGCCGCCTGCGCCGGTCTCAAAATCGAGAACCACATCTTCCGCTGGCGCAGTACTTGTACCCTTATCCGCATTAGTCCAAACAAAGATATCTCGGCCATCGCCGCCCATCAGATTGTCATCACCCTGGCCTCCGGAGAGAACATCCTCACCTTTTCCGCCCAGCAAACTGTCATCGCCCGAGCCGCCAAAGAGACTATCGTCGCCCGCATCGCCGCGCAGGGTATCAGCGCCGGCACCGCCATATATTTTGTCGCTGCCTGCGCCACCTTGAGCCACGTCATCACCAGCGCCACCATCAATGAAGTCATCACCTAAGCCGCCATCAAGATGGTCGCCACCAGCGCCGCCGAGTAGCGTGTCATTACCTGCGCCGCCAGCGAGGCTGTCGCGGCCGTCACCGCCAAGCAAGGTGTCGTCGCCAGCGCCACCGCTGATCACATCTGAACCTGCGCCACCGTCTAGAACGTCGTTCCCATCGCCACCGCTAATCGCATCATTAGTCGCACCACCAACAATGCTATCGCTACCAGCGGTACCGGTAATTTCGTTTTCGATAGTGTGGATGTTGAGCTGGGCCGTATCCGATTGGCCGTCTGAATCGGTCAGCGTGTAAGCAATAACTTCTGGCTCACCGGCACTCGCGCTACCTTGAGGCTGGTAGGAAACATTATACAAACCGGTATCGTAACCTGATCCGGTGTAGGCCACATCAATAGCGGTAACCGAAGAGAACTGGGATAAGTCCAGTGTTTCTCGTTCACTATTATTTTGAGCGGAGTACGTTATGGTGCTTTGCGTAACGACGCCATCACCGTCAGTGTCATGTGACACTACTACGGTGACCTGATCGTTATATTGCCGCTGAAAATCGTCTAATGTCAGTACAAGATTGCGCACTCCATTTGGCAGTTTGGCAGCATCAAATGCCAAGGCGATTTCCTCACCCTGACTCAATAGCTGGCCATTGCCCCCCTGCACACCAACACCATCACCGCTAAACTGCAGCTGGCTACCGCCGGATACAATGCTTATATCAAAATCAGCATTATTGACATTACTTTGCGACGTGGTATTCACCGAGAATTCCTGTTGCGCAAAGGTGTCTGGGGTAAATTTGTAATAACCAGATTCGTTAAATACCAGCTCCGAATTGTCATTACTGTCGACCACAACCACCTGCGCAATCTCGTTGCCGAAATTATCGGTAGTTACGCTGAAGCTCCAGCTTAAAGTTCCCGATGAGCCACCGGCAGGAATGCTGCTGCTATCAAAGTCGAGATTAAAGCTTTGACCACGGAAGTTCACTTCAGTAATGGTCGCATCGTCAACAACTGTATCGATACCACCACCCTGCGCAGCAAATGGTGTAAAGCTATTACCAAGGGCTGGACCGCCATCGGTGCCAAGCGCATTAATGACGTTGCCTTCGGCAACCTCCCCAGCAGCAATTGAATGCAAGTCATCATTTGCCGTTGGGGCGTTATCCAGCACATCAATCGTTGCTGTAGAGGTCGCCGTATCACCATCGCCATCAACAACGGTGTAGTCAAAGACCAGCTGCTCACCAGCGTTGCCGTTGGGCGAGCTTAAGGTGTATGAGCCGTCGGAGAAATCAAAGGTAAATACCCCCAGATCAAAGCCAGCTACATCGTTGCCAATGGTCAGTAGAGTTCCTTCGAACTCAGCGCCGGTCAAACTAGGCGAAACCGTGACAGCAGTGCCGTCATAACTGAAGGTGTAGTTGGTACCGTCGATATCCATATTAATGCTTTCGACGTAACCGCCGTCGGCACCAAATTCAACATTTCTAACACTGCCGTTGGCCGTGATGTTACCACCAAAGGCTGTAGGTACCGTGTTGAGTAGTTCTGCCTCTAGCTGCGTAATATCTGCAACAATTATCGCGCTGTCGGCATGACCACCGCCCTGCTGCAATGAATCGATATTGTGAATAAAGTCGAGGTCTGCACTACCATTTGCCAAGCCAGGTCCAATGCCAATGGCAAATGAATTAATGCCATTGTCGTTAACAAAGTCTTTAAACCCGCCGCCAATGGGCGAGGTGCTCGATACACCGTCAGACACAAAATAAGAAATATTCTGCACGCCATCGGCAGGGTCTTGCGTGGCAAGATCTGCCGTTAGATCGTCCTCTACTTCATCCAGTGCACTAACATAATTTGTGCCACCGACCGCCGTTAGTGCATTCAATGCATTCTCAAAATCTTCAAAATTATCGTAAGTTCCGACCATATTGGCTGTTGTCGAGAACGATACTAAGGTGACCGACACCTGCGACGACTGCTCAAAAAACTCTGAGGTTAGTGAGCCAACCGCTTCCTTCGCGACATCAAGCCGCGAAGGCTCTCCAGCACCTGGCGCATTATTGTTCGTCAAGGACCAGCCCATACTGCCAGAGGTGTCCAATGTCATGATCAAATTGAAAATTTGTTCATTCGATTCGGGCACCGATTCAGCGATCGGGTTCGCCACGGGCGCGTCGTCAATGACCGCAACTGTTAGGCTGTTAGAAAAGGCAGTACCGCTTTCAGTAAAGGTGTAATTAAACACTTCATCAACATCGTTGCCGCTGCCATCTGCCCGGTCCAGCTCGTAGCTGTAATCACCAGCGCTGAAGCCCGGTGTGCTGTTGTCAGCGTAGACTGTGAGCGTACCTATCGCAGTAGTCACGGTAATGATGCCGCCTGCAGGCGTCTGACCGTTTATGCTGTCGATATTGGTAGCGTTAGTGGCTGCTGCATCGTTATCTAACAGATTGCCAGTAACGATCGTTGTCCCGTCGCCAGTACCTTCACTTAATGCACTTTCACTCACCGTGCCGCTGTCTGCTGCAGTGGAGCCAACCTGTATGGTCGTTACTGCGGATGTCGTGAGCTCGCCGTCAAACACGTCATAAGTAAATGTCGCTTGGCCATCAGTAGGGCCCGCATCAAACTGCAAACTAGATAATTGTGCCGCGGTAAGCGTGTCGCCAATCGCAACAGGCGTACCATCGGCTAGGGTGACCGTACCTAATGCACCCGGCAATCCAGTAACGGTGATTTGTAGCAAGCTGTCATCGGTATCTGGATCAGTTGGCGCCTGAATATTCAGTTCATTATCTTCTGAGCCATCGACAAAGAAGACTGCATCGTCAAATACATCAGGCCCGTCATTAACAGGCGTTACCGCAATATTGCCGCTATCAGAACCATAAAGATTATTGAAATCTTCATCGTAAGCTTCAACAGTCACTGTGCGCGGCGATGAGCTTGGATTATCTGAACTGTTTCGATATTCAAGCGTACTAAGCACGGTCAAGTAATCGCTAATATCGTCACCGCCACTCAGTGTCAGCTGCCACACTCCACCCACCACAGCGGTAGTCGCAACAACACCGGTACCGGCAGTCAAGAACGTAAGTACATCCTGGCTCGGCAAATAGCCGTCTACCTTCACTACCACCGACGAGAGATTATTGTTGTCAGCATCGGTAATTGAAATACCCGACAACAGCTTGGCCGCATCGCCATTTTCGGTATAGCTAATATCTGGCACGCCACTTACTATCGGCGGATTATTCGCTGCCGAACTCACGTTGATCGTGACTGTTGCGGTATCTGTTTCACCGTCGGCATCGGTCAATGTGTAAGTGAAGGTATCGGTGCCAGTGAAGCCCGCGTTTGGAGTATAGGTAAATGTGCCGTCGCCATTATCAACAACAACACCGCTGCCGCCCTGACTAAAGCTCGTAATTTCTGCACCATCAACCAAGGTGTCATTGGCCAACAGATTATCAATCAGCAAGTCTGTATTTTCGGCGGTTAAGTAAGCGTCGTCTTCTGCAACTGGCGCGCCGTTATTCGCACCGATCGTACCAATGCCTTGAATACCATTTACCGTGGTATGCGCTGAGGTTTCGAAATTGACCGTCTGATTAAAGTTGCTTATATCAACCGATAAAGTTTCGTCTCCTTCAAACTGATTCGCGTCGCTATTAACCGTTACGGTAATGGTTGCCGTGGTGTCACCCGCAGCAATCGTAGCCTGGGTTACACCAATAGACTGGTAATCTGCGCCGCCAGTCGCACTGATATCAACAGTGCTAAAATCAAAGGTCAAATCTGAAGCCAAGGCCTCATCGATAGACACAGTAAAGGTTAACGTTGTTGTGCCCGTGGCCGGTTCCTGAACCAGTACATCGTTAATCGAGACAGTCGGAATCGTGGTTACAGCAATAGTCGTTATAGCAACATTACTACTGCTAACGCCATCGCTGACCATAACCTCTATCACCCTAGTGGTGTCAGAGCCATTACCTGCATTTTCAAACTGAATTGCCTTAATAGCCGCTTGGTAATCAGCTAGGCTTGCGCTACCCGTAAGGGTCAGTTCACCTGTTGCTGCATTGTAAGCCGAAGCAGTAATACCAGACGGCAGTGTGCCAACATTCAACAAATCGCCGGCTTCGGCATTTGTTAAAATAATTGTCGCAGACTGCAGGTTACTGCTATCCACGTCTGTAATTGTAATATCACTGTCTGCAATCGAGACCCCGCTGCCACCTTCTACATAATTAGTAACGTAACCCGTACCGGTTACATCACCATCAAGGTCAATACTAGGTGGAACCATGTGCGTTGAGGTTGTCGTCGCAGTGAACGGATTACCCGCGTCATCACTGCCCGCAACCGTCGCATCAAAACTCGTGTCCGCCGCCAAGTCCGCGCCAGCAACATCAATACTAAACGTATTGCCTGCCAGCACTTTTCCGCTGTAATCCGTGCCATTGATCGTAAACGTCACATCGTCGCCAACCGCGGCATCGCCACCAACACTACCCGTCACGGGGATCGTGGTGCCCGCTTCCGCCGCATCAACTACATCGTCAGCGGTGATGTCGTTGACGGTGATGGTTGCCGCTGCAGACGTATCAACCGTGTGGGTTGAAGTCGTTGTAGCCGTAAACGGATTGCCCGCTGCATCAGTGCCCGTCACGGTGGCATCGAAGCTAGTGTCGACGGCCAAATCGGCGCCATCAACGGCAATGCTGTAGGTGTTGCCGGCCAGCACGGTACCGCTATATGGCGTGCCGTTGATGGTGAAGCTAACCGTGTCGCCCACGGTGGCATCGCCACCAACCGTACCAGTGACATCAATTGTGCTTCCGGCTTCGGCTGCGTTCACTACATCATCGGCGGTGATGTCGTTGACGGTGATGGTTGCCGCTGCAGACGTATCAACCGTGTGGGTTGAGGTGGTGGTTGCGGTGAACGGATTACCCGCTGCATCGGTACCGGTCACGGTCGCATCGAAGCTGGTGTCGGCGGCCAAATCGGCGCCGTCAACCGCAATGCTGTAGGTGTTACCCGCCAAGACAGTACCGCTGTATGGCGTGCCGTTAATGGTGAAACTCACGGTATCGCCCACCGTGGCATCGCCACCGACGGTTCCTGTTACATCAATCGTACTTCCGGCTTCGGCCGCATTAACAATGTCATCAGGCGTGATGTCATTAACGGTGATCGTTGCGGTCGCTGCAGTATCAACGGTATGCGTTGACGTAGTCGTTGCGGTAAATGGATTACCTGCCGCGTCTGTACCCGTTACTGTTGCGTCGAAACTGGTGTCGGCGGCCAAGTCAGCGCCATCAACCGCAATGCTATAGGTGTTGCCTGCCAGCACGGTGCCACTGTAAGGCCTGCCGTTAATGGTAAAGCTAACGGTGTCGCCCACTGTTGCATCGCCACCAACCGTACCTGTTACATCAATCGTACTTCCGGCTTCGGCTGCGTTCACGATGTCGTCAGGCGTGATGTCGTTAACAGTTATCGTTGCCGCAGCAGACGTATCAACTGTGTGCGTTGAAGTCGTCGTCGCCGTGAAGGCATTACCCGCGGCATCAGTGCCCGTCACTGTCGCATCGAAGCTGGTATCAGCCGCTAAGTCTGCGCCGTCAACGGCAATGCTATAGGTGTTGCCCGCCAAGACGGTACCATTGTATGGCGTGCCGTTGATGGTGAAGCTAACAGTGTCGCCCACTGTTGCATCGCCACCAACCGAACCGGTGACGTTGATGCTTGTTCCGGCTTCGGCCGCGTTCACGATGTCATCAGGCGTGATGTCGTTGACCGTGATTGTTGCGGTCGCTGCCGTATCAACCGTGTGGGTTGACGTAGTCGTTGCGGTAAATGGATTGCCCGCTTCATCAGTGCCCGTTACGGTCGCATCAAAGCTGGTGTCGGCCGCCAAGTCGGCGCCATCCACCGCAATGCTGTAGGTGTTGCCGGCCAGCACAGTACCGCTGTATGGCGTGCCGTTGATGGTGAAGCTAACAGTGTCGCCCACTGTTGCATCGCCACCAACCGTACCTGTTACATCAATCGTACTTCCGGCTTCGGCTGCGTTCACGATGTCGTCAGGCGTGATGTCGTTAACAGTTATCGTTGCCGCAGCAGACGTATCAACTGTGTGCGTTGAAGTCGTCGTCGCCGTGAACGGATTACCCGCAGCGTCAGTGCCCGTCACTGTCGCATCGAAGCTGGTGTCGGCCGCCAAGTCAGCGCCGTCAACCGCAATGCTGTAGGTGTTGTCCGCTAGCACGGTGCCGCTGTAGGGCGTGCCGTTGATGGTGAAGCTCACCGTGTCGCCAGGGGCGGCGTCGCCACCAACGGTACCTGTTACATCAATCGTACCTTCGGCTTCGGCCGCGTTAACGATGTCATCAGGCGTAATGTCGTTGACGGTAATCGTTGCACTCGCTGTCGTATCAACGGTATGCGTTGAGGTCGTCGTTGCGGTGAACGGATTACCCGCTGCATCAGTGCCGGTCACCGTGGCATCGAAGCTGGTGT